>Ga0256828_1000132_pt1 | contig 49734 bp, 45 predicted proteins | sample CV88metaG_FD_185993 | JGI IMG/M metagenome (GOLD analysis project Ga0256828, IMG submission 185993) | Hydrothermal vent microbial communities from East Pacific Rise, Pacific Ocean - CV88 | ecosystem: Environmental > Aquatic > Marine > Hydrothermal vents | place: Pacific Ocean: East Pacific Rise...
TCCACCAAGTGACAATGCTCTAGCGTCAATTACACAAAAAATGGTTATAGAGATGGCCGAAGATATGGGCTATACTGTAACTCGTCGTCGTATTACTCGTGAAGAGGTTTATGTTGCAGATGAAGCCTTCTTAACAGGAACGGCAGCGGAGATTACCCCTATTGCAGTTGTTGATGCAAGAGATATTGGAACTGGATCTCGTGGAGAGATCACAGAAAAAATCCAAAGCGGATATTTTGACATTGTATTTGGTAGAAATCCTAAATATGAACACTATCTGACTTATATAGACTAAAAAAGGGAAAAATTTGAAAGAAAACATAGTAATGGCTTCAGATATGAATGACTATTTTAACAAAAAAAAGAGTGAGGGCGGGTTTAATAAAAACTCTTCAAACTCAGGTGGTAACGGTGGTGGTCCAAAGGGTCCTCAAATGCCAGATATGAACTTTAATTTTAGTGGTGGTAAAGCTGCATTAATGTATTTTATTATTGCAATTGTGCTTGTATTAGTACTTGCAAAACCATTTACAATTATTCAAGAGGGTGAACGTGGTATTTTGAGTACAAATGGTAAGTATAGTGATCAAGCACTGCTTCCTGGATTACACTTTATTATTCCTGTCATTCAAAAGGTCTATATAGTCGATACTAAAGTTCGTATCATTAACTATGCTGCCCGTATAGAGACAAACTCTAATGCATCTGGAATCATTACAAAGCCTGCAATTACAGTTCTTGATAAGCGTGGTTTGCCGGTTTCTATTGAGCTTACTGTTCAGTACAGATTAAATGCGCAATTCGCGGCACAGACAATCTCAAACTGGGGTTTTAGCTGGGAAGACAAGATCATTAACCCTGTTGTTCGTGATGTTGTTCGTAATGTTGTTGGAAAGTATGACGCAGAGTCTATTCCTGTGGAGCGTAATACAATAGCAGCAGCTATTGAGATGGGTATTCAAGACAATATTAAAAGTCTTAAAAACTCTCCAGTGATTTTACAGTCAATTCAGTTACGTGATATCATCTTACCACAAAAGGTAAAAGATCAGATTGAGCGTGTTCAGCTTGCAAAACAGGAAGTACAACGTGCAGAGCAAGAGGTGCAACGTGCGAAACAAGAGGCACTTAAACGTGCGGCGGAAGCTCGTGGTATAGCTGAAAAAGCAAGAATTGAAGCACAAGGTAAAGCTGATGCTATTACTATTGAAGCAAAAGCAAATGCTGCAGCAAACATTGCAATAGCAAAATCATTGACACCAAAACTTCTCCAGTTAGAGCAGATGAAAGTACAATCAAAATTCAATGATGCCTTGCGTGAGAACAAAGATGCGAAAATCTTCTTAACACCTGGTGGATCGACTCCAAATATCTGGGTAGATATGAAAGATCCGCAAAAAAGAACAACGGCTAGATAGTGATGGATGAGATACTAAACAGAGTCGATTGGGAGAAGTCAGAGCTTCTTCCTGTTATCGTTCAAGATGTAACTACAAACGAAGTGCTAATGATGGCTTATATGAACCGTGAAGCGCTTGAACTTTCACTCAAGACAAAAATAGCGCACTACTTTTCACGCTCTAAACAGCGTATATGGAAAAAGGGTGAGAGTAGTGGGCACACACAGGAGATACAATCTTTTAATATTGACTGCGATAATGATACGCTTCTTATCAAAGTAAAACAAAATGGTGTAGCTTGTCATACGGGGCGTAAATCATGCTTCTTTACAGAGCTTGAGAGTGGTGATGTAGAGATTGATGTTGAGGTTGACACCCAAGCTGCCTATGGTGTTATAGATACACTCTATCATACGATCCAAGAACGTAAAAATGCTGATCCTTCAACTTCATGGACAGCAAAACTTCTCTCTAAAGGTGAAAATACGATTTTGAAAAAAGTCGTAGAAGAGGCTGGAGAGTACTGTTTTGCACATAAAGACAATGATGAAGAAGAGATGATCTATGAGGCAGCAGATCTTACATATCATATGCTTGTAGCGCTCGCTTCTAAAAATATCTCTCCAGATAGAATCAAACAAGAACTTGCTCGTCGTTTTGGTATGAGTGGTATTGCTGAGAAAAATTCAAGAGACAGTTAAGTGGGCAATATCAAGTTACAGTTCAAAGAGTTTATAAGCGGACTTATCCTTTATGATTATGTTCTCTTTGGTGCTGTACTTGTACTATTTGTTCTTTTAATTGTATTGGCAATTTTATTGCGTAGAAAGTTAGGTTTGGCTATTTTTTTAGTTTTGTTTGCTTTTGCTACATTCTTACTGGGTCCAACACTTGGTTATATAGAAATGCATAAGTTTCTTTTTAAGAATGAAACAGAGCTTGTTTCTCAAAAAAAATTAAATTTTTCACAAGCGATCATTGTTAAGGGAAAAATAAAAAATAGTTCACATTTTAATTTTAAGCTATGTAAAATTACGGCAGAAGTTTATAAAATAACATCAAATAAATATAAAAATTATATATATAGGTTAAAGCCTTTTATGAAGATGTCGATACTTGAGAAAGATATACAAAAGGGGCAGGTACGTAATTTTAAAATTATAGTTGAGCCCTTTAGTTATAAAAAAGATTATAATATTTCACTTGAAGCGAGCTGTAAATGACACTATTGAATATCTGGCACTACATAGTATTTGGCGTGATTTTAATTATTTTTATCGGTGGTGTAATAGCTTCATTAAAACAAAAAAATACAAAAATGCAATTTTCTATGCTCTTCTCAGTGATTCTAATTAGTCTATTTTTAGCGGTTTTTTCTGTTTTTGTTGTGGATAAATACACAAAAAAAGTACAGCTTTATAAAGTAAAAAACAAACGTCTTTTGAGTTTGGAAAAGATCATATATACAGGCTTTGTAAAAAATACGGGTAATTATCCAATTGGTAAGGTGACATTTAGTGTTAAGCTCGTAAATAAGGGACATGCAACAGGAAATGTAAAAGGTGGGAATTTTTATAAACCAAGCGGTTTTCTGGCATTTTTTACGGAGGGGCTCAATATGAAAACAAAACCACAAACAGTAGAAAAAGAGTTTATTGTCGCAAAAAATTTAAAACCGGGACATGCAAAAGCATTTCGAGTTTATTTTGACTATCCGCCTTATTTCAGATCCACTGCTCAGTTCACAAAAGCTTGGGGCCATTAATACTTTAGAGCAACTTTTTTTAATGCTCTATTTATGTGTTTAATCTGTTTATTTTTATCTCTACACCATTGTGGAGCGAGAAGAGAGTTATCATCTATGCCTGCAGTTACTCTCTGAACACTTATACTTTCAGGTTTCATTAAAATTGATTTTACCAGTGTATCTAAGTAAAGTTCTTCAGTTATTGGAGTAAATTCTCCTCGTGCATATTCATTTGCTAAAGCAGTTCGTTTTACAATATATAAAGGGTGATATTTAACTGAGTCTATACCCCATTCATAGGCTTGTTTTGAAGTCTCTAGCATCATCTCTTGAGATTCTCCCGGCAGACCAAATATCAGATGTCCACAAACGTTAAGACCTGCGTCTTTTGACTTTAGAATCCACTCTTTGACATTGGCACTATTGTGTCCACGATTGATTTTATCGAGTGTCTCATCATAAACGGATTGAATTCCAAACTCTATCCAGATCTCTTTTGTTTTTGAAAGCTTACTAAGATATGCAAGAGTTTCATCTGTAATGGAGTCACTTCTTGTTCCAATGCTAAGCCCCACTACATTATCAAATGAAAGTGCTTTGTCATAGAGTGCTTTGAGTGTCTCAAAGGGTGCATAAGTATTTGTAAATGATTGAAAATAGACAAGAAATTTTCTTGCATCATACTCATTTGTCTGCCGTTTTGAGATAGCATAAAACTGTTGTTCTAGCTGTAAAAGTTGTTTTTCAAGAAAAGGATTTTTATCTGAGTTGAGATTGAGATGAAATCCTTTTAATTCCTGTACCGTGTCCGTAGAGGCTGAAAATGAGTCATTTTCACAGAATGTACAGCCACCTTTTGCAACTGTTCCATCAATATTTGGACATGTAAATCCAGAAATATTGATGCCAACTTTATAAACCTTTACACCAAACTTCTCACGCAGATAACTGCCGTAAGTATATATCTGCTTCATTAAACGATATACTTACCTGTAAAACATGCAGTACAGTATTTTTCTTCATCTTGTGTAGAATTTACACTTCTAAGCAGAGAAAGTTCATCTAAGTAAGCCAAAGAATCAGCCTCTATAAAATCACATATTTCTTCTATGCTCATATTTGCTGCAATTAGCTTGTCTTTGTCAGGTGTATCTACTCCATAAAAACAAGGATCTGTTGTTGGAGGTGAAGAGATACGCATATGAACCTCTTTTGCTCCTGCTTCTTTTAACATTCTGATGATTCTTTTTGATGTAGTACCACGAACGATAGAGTCATCAACAACAATTACACGCTTGCCTTTGATGATATCTGTCATCGGGGAGAGCTTCATTTTAACTTTTAAGTCACGCATCTCTTGTGTTGGTTCAATAAATGTACGGCCAATGTAATGGTTGCGCATAATTCCCATTTCATAAGGGATACCACTCTCTTGTGCATAGCCGATAGCCGAAGGAACTCCACCATCTGGGACTGGAACTACAAGGTCTGCTTCTACAGGTTCAATACGTGCAAGCTCTTTACCCATATTTTTACGTGTTTCATATACAGACTGACCAAATACAGATGAGTCAGGACGTGCAAAGTAGACATACTCAAATATACAGTGTTTTGGAGTTGCTTCAAAGACTTTAATGCTCTTTGGTTCACGTCCTTCTTTAAATATAAGCAGCTCACCCGGTTCTACATCACGAATAAATGTTGCACCTACAAGATCAAATGCACATGTTTCACTTGCAACAATGTAGCCACCATTTGGAAGACGTCCTAGACTTAAAGGACGAAAACCAAATCGATCACGCATAGCAAACATTTTTGTTCTACTTAAAAAAACAAGTGAAAAAGCTCCTTCTATCTTTTTAACAGCATCTAAAATACGGGGAGTTAGTTTATCTTCTTGACTTTTTGCAATAAGGTGAATAAGGTTCTCTGTATCCATAAAAGTCTGAAAAATTGCACCACGTTTGATAAGCCTTTCTCTAACTTCTTCGGCATTGGTAAGATTACCATTATGAACAATTGCCATTTCTCCAAGATCATAGCGGGCAAAAACAGGTTGTGCATCTAAAATTGAATCATCTCCTGCAGTTGAATAGCGGGTATGCCCAATTGCTGCAGAGCCTTTGAGTGTTTTTAGGTTGCTTTCGTTAAATACTTTCATAACCAAACCACGGTCTTTTATGGTATGAACTTTGTGACCGTCAGCTGACGATATCCCAGCTGCTTCTTGTCCACGATGCTGGAGAGCATGCAGTGAAAAGTAAGCTAGTTTAGAGGCTTCTTCATGGCCAAATATTCCTACAACTGCACATTTTTCATTCATATTTTCGCGCAAAATAAATCCTTAGCAAATAGTTCTTAAATATGAATGCAATTATACTCAAAATATCTTAAACGCAATCGTTTTAATATGGAACTAATTTTGCTTTAGAATTAGGTAAAGAATTCATAAAGGCTGGGTGTATGGATATTGTTTTACGTAACAATCTCATTCTCATAACAACCGGATTTGATACACTTAACTCTGAATGGATGAAAGAGTTTTTGAATCAACATACAAGAGGTATGCTCTTTTTACCAAAGGCTGTGCTTGTTTTTAGAAACGAAACATTGAGTGAAGTGAGAGATGCTTTTATTCATAAACTAAGTCAACATCATGCAAAAACACATGATTTCAATCATGAGTTTTTTCTGCGTTCTATGCTTAGGTTTGGTACACAACCTATTAAAATAGAATTAAATAAACTCGAAGAACCTGAAATTGTGAAAGTCTATCTGTACGCATATGATAAAAATACAGTTTTAATATCTTTAAAGTCTCCAAATTCATGGGTAACAAACTATTTGCGTTCTCAACTTGAAGTTTATGTAGAGAGGGGAACAGATATCTCTTTAGTTATCGATGTTAGTGATTATAAAGCCAAAGCACGACTTGAAAAAGCACTGAATAAACGTCATATATTACATTATCAGATACAGTATAGTTATGATAATCATTTTATGTCAAAACTCTATTCTGATTTTGCTAATTTCTCTTTTGGTGATTTAAGTAAAGAAGATGAAATTGAAGAAAAAAAAGAGTTTTACACTATTTTAGAATGTCCAATTGGTGCGAGTCAAGATGCACTTAAAAAGAGCTATAAGAAACTGACAAAAGTTTATCATCCTGATAAAGTAATTCATGAAGCTCCCCATATGGTGCAGCACTACACACAAAAATTTCAGCTTTTGCAAGAAGCTTATCAGGCATTACGGGTTGTTAATAGCTAACAGAGGTCTTTGTTTTAGGACGTGATTTTACCAAAGCCTTAAAATCTTCACTGCTATAAAGCGCTAATGATGCATCTTGTAGAAGTAGAAGTTCTTTAGAAAAACCTCGTTTTGAAAAAAAGATAATTTGCGTTGGTTCAATACCGAGTTTGTAGCATTTGTCTTTTATTTTATGGAGTTCTTTTTTGTTGACTTTATGATTTGTCCATTTGCATTCACCAACATAGATCTTACCACTTTGTGTAACAGTTAATATGTCTATTTCCAAGTTCGCATCCCAGTAGCTCCCAGAGCTCAAGATGTGCTCATCACGTAAATTGTAATTTAAAAGCATCTCCGAAAGTTCTTCATAAATGAGACTGGTATAACTGGTATGTCTTTTTTGAAAATCTTTAAAAAAAGCATCATATTTTTTTGACTCTATCTCTTTAATATGTGGAGTGATGAAATAAAACCAAAAACGTACAAACGGAATGGTAAAGAGAACTTTATGTGAGATACGATGGCGTGCTTCTTCCCGTTTTAGCTTAGTGCGAGGATATTTCTCGCGTGGATGCTCTTCGCGTGAGTACTCAAGCTGTATAAGTCCCTTTTCTTGAAGATAATTAAGTGCGGCTCCGCCGTTTCCATTATTTAAACCTGCTTTATTAAAAGCTGAAAATATTCTTCTGTCACCTGTGGCAAGTGCTTTTAAAAGTTTTCTATTAATTGTATCATTACGTGTTAGTTTACGCATCTTTGCATCAATTAGTTCGAAATTATCTAAGATTAAAGTGTGAATAAGTTCTGAAATGGGTTTTGTTGTGTCGACATCTAAATCGAGCCCGCCAAATACTGCGAAGTAAGATATTTGTATCTCCATATCATCTGGATAATTTGTAAAATAAAAAGAGCGAAATTGTTCAAGAAGATTTATATTGGTCATAGTATAATAGTATCAGAAGGTTTTGAAAAATAGTAGCCTTGCGAATATTCGACACCTAATTTTTTAACAGTTTTTTGAATGTCGGCATCTTCTACGAATTCCGCGATGACCTTTATGCCCATTGCGTGAGCAAAGTTACAAATAGCCTGTGTGATTTGAAGACTTTTATGATTCGTATGAATTGTTTTAATATATTTTCCATCGATTTTAATAAAATCGATATCTATCTCCGTTAGACGTTCAAAATTGGAATATTCAACACCAAAATCATCAATTGCAAGTTTGAAGCCAAGCTCTTTTAGTTTATTTAACTGTCTAATATTGTTTTTAGTTCCATTGGAGGTAATTCCTTCTAAAATTTCAAGAGTGATTCTTTGTGGTGCAAGATTATATTTTTGTAGTGTATCTACAAGGATCTCTTTAAGCTGTTTTGTTGCAAGATCATGTTCTGTAATATTTATGGAAATTTCAATATGGGGAGGGAGTGTTGCAAGATACTGAAAACTTTTTTCAATCATGATCTTTGTAATATCATGTATAAAACCACTGCTTTGTGCTATATTAATAAAAAAGTATGGAGAAAATATTTCATTATCGTCTTGTAGACGTGCAAGTGCTTCATATTTGTATATTTCATTTTTATTATTATCATAGATACCTTGAAAATAAGGAATGACCTGTACTCCTTGGCTTTTGTAGATCGCTTGATAAAGTAAGGTGTTGAATTTGATAAAGTTTTTGTCTAAACTTTTTTCTCTATAGTACATAAAATAAGAAAAAGGATGCTTTTTTGCTTCATGAACAGCTATAGAGAGTTTTGAAATGAGTTTATCAAGTTTTGTAGGGGCAACACCAAAACTAAATGTAATTTGGATACTAAGATTCTTTTTATTTATTTTTATTGGTGTTTGGGTAAAAACAGTATTGAGTTTTTTGATCTCGTCTTTTGGAGCATTTGAAAAGAAAAGAAATTCATCACCATTTAATCTGTAGATTTTTCGATTGAGTAGTTTTTTTATACGGGTTGCACAGATCTTTAATATTTGATCGCCTGTATCAAAACCATAGAATGCATTCAACTTACGAAAATTTTTAATGTTCAATAAAACTGTTTTTGTACTCATATTTTCTACTCTGTCAAGATCAAATTTTGTTTTTTTGTAAGCTCCCGTAATTTGATCTATATAAAGAAGTTTCATCTTCTCATCTATCTGTTTTTTTACTTCACTGTCAAGATTTTTAATTAATAATATATTTTTTTTGTATTCTCGTATTGCAAGGTAAACTATAGTTAAAAAGAGAGATGAAAAGAGAAATAACATAGTGTGTAAAAGAAGCTCTTTTTGTCTTAGATAGTATTTGTCCTGAATAAAAGCGACATAGTAGGCTATCTTAGTATTTTGAAAGTTTTTGATAGGAATTGTTATTGCATAGTATCCTGCTTGAAAGTATGAATTTTCATTTGGAACATAAAAATATGTTAAATCAGTTATAAAGTCATTGATAGGATATTTTTTTAAGAGAGTGATTGTATTTGGTGTTACATTGAGATTTGCAATATTATAATTATCAATAAAAATATGCGACAGAGGATATTTTAAACGTTTTTTAAATCTTTTGTCAATGATAATTGCAGAATAGATCTTATTTGTCTGTAAATTTTTTGCTATAGAATTAAAGTATGTGATTGCTTCAATTACTCCTAAAAAATTGTGATTTTTGTCAAATATAGGTGAGATACCTTTAAAAGCAACACTGAATTTTCCCACACTGATCCCATGAGATGGTTTTGGATGATTATAAATTCTTTTTAAATCATCACGGGCATTGAGAATATAGTTTCCAAGATCCTTTTTTGTCCAAGAAAGGTATCTTTGGTAACCATCTTTATCAACTATATGAATACGTATATTATGGTAGTTGAGATACTCTTTTGGAATACTAATAAAGTTGGAAGTATAAAATTGAGAGAAATTTTTTTCTTTTAGTGCTTTAATAAGCTTTGGATTGTTGGCAAGATCCTTGGCAATTGTGTAAGTATCTAAATCTTTTTGTTGGATAAGATTTATAATTTCATTTTTGACAGTCGTTGTAAAACTCTTTTCACTGTTATCTATGTAATTTTTTAAAAGTGAAAAATAGAATATGAAGAGTAAAGTGAAAAGAATAAGAAAAACATAGGTATACTTTTTTGTTTTAGACAGCACGACTTCTCTTTTTAAAACTTATATTGTTATAGTATAGCTGAAATAAATTTAAACTTGGTATAGATGTAGGGATAATAAATGCGATATATGTTGATTTTTTGTTTTATGGTATTGCTACCTTTACATAGTGCTGATTGGCTCTATCTTGGAGGAACAGAATCATCTTCTATAAACAAGATGCATTTTTGGGGATTTATTCAAGCAGGATACCAAACAAACAGTGGAAATATTTTTGAAAAAAATGGTATCAACAAGACCCCTTTTGTGATGTTGCCTCCCAGTTTAGATACACAATCTTCTTTTGAACTGAACCGTGCTCGTTTAGCACTTCGTGGCAGTATTGATGAAAAAAACAAGTTTAATTATTTTTTGATGACAGAATTTGGCAAAAATGGGATTACACGACCTGCAGGCCATTATTCCCATAATTATATTACAGATTTTTCTATAACTTATAGGGGAATTCCTTATTGTAATGTTAGAGTAGGACAGTTCAAATACCCAGGAAGTGAAGAAGGAATGCGAGCTGTTTATGCTTCTGAATATCGTAACTTTTCAATTGCAGGTGTTCAATTACTTTTAGAACATTTTTTACCTAATGATGTAAAAGAAACAGCATCCGGAATATACCAAGCGGCGCCAACAACGTCAGTTGGTGCTTTTAGGGACAGAGGTATAGAACTTTTTTATAGTATGGATTTTTATAAGAAAATACATATAAGTTTAGCAGGTATGATAGGTAGTGGAACAGGACTGAGTTCTGAAAATCTATCTCACAGACCAACATACTATGCATATATCGCAAGTGAATATCTTTTTGGTCAAGGAAAAGGTTATTTAACAGAGTCTCTAAAAACTTTTGTATGGTATCAAAATGGAGAACGGCGTCTCCACAGTAATAATTATCTGCGTGAGCGTTATGGATTGGGTATAGATTATTTTCATAATGGTTTACGAATTGATCTGGAATATACAAAAGCAAGAGGAATGATATTTAATGGTCTAAAAGATACGGATAACAATTTCAATAGTGTGAATTGGGAATATGTGATTGCTGCAGATTCCAATAATGTTGCTGATGGAGGTTATATTAGCACTCAGTACTATATTATTGAAAAAAAAGTGGAACTTTTAGCTCGGTATGATTACTTAAAGCGTCTTACAAATTCAAAGAGTGCCCAAAGAGATTTCCAAACGACAACTCTTGGTCTCTCTTATCATTTTAAAGATTCTACAAGAGTAGATTTTAATTATGCTTTTAAAAAAATCAAAGCACCAGGTAATATGTTTGTAAAGGATATACTAGATAATTGCGGTGACCTTCTCTCTATTCAAGGAACATGGAAATTTTAGAGTTCTGAAGCAAATTTTATGGCATCAATACCATACTTCTCACGCAAGGCTTGAGAGGATTTGCTGAGTTTGTGCATTTTCTGCTCATCACTAAAGCCTATCAGTGAGAGCTCTTTGCGTGAGTGTTTTGTAAAACTTGAACAGTTGATGGAGAGGCGAATAACTCGTAGTCTCCTTTGTGTGTCCGCTTGCGTGAAGAGTTCAAGGCAGAGTGCATCAAATTTTTTTTCTGTAAATATTTCCGCTTTGGAGATGTTGATATGTGATTTTTGATTCATCTCATAGTTTATGCTGAGGTGAAATACCGTTGGTATGACATCTAGTTTTAAAATAGCATAGGAGAGATGACGAGCGAGTATATGTACACGACGACGGAGTTCACTTCGATCGAAAAGTGCATCAAATGTACGTGAAATTCCTATGGATTTTCGTTCATGTTTTGTCTCAATGGCAGCATCAGCTTCACCATTGACACGTCTATATAACTCTTTTGCATAAGGCCCCCATGATTCTAGAGTTCCTCGTCTCTCACGCAACTCTCCTAATGTGTGAATCTGAGCTGCATGCAGCTTGGCTCTCATACTTTTACCTATCCCTGCAAAATTCTCTACTTTGATTGGATTGACAAAGGTGTCGAAATCCCATTTGTATATTGTCTTACATCCAAAAGGTTTTGCATAGGTTGTTGCTAATTTTGCGATGTATCGTGTATCTGCTGCACCGATTGAGACAGGCAGTTGCAACTCCTTTTTTATCTCATGACGCAGTTGGTCTATAAACTCGGGTACACGTTCATCTGCCACCCACCCACTAAGGTCCCCATAAAACTCATCAATACTTGCTTGTTCAATAAGCGGAATCTTGCGTGAGAGAAAATCATGGAGTTTATGAGAAAGCTCTTGATAGAGTGACATATTTGGTGCTTTAATGATAAGATCTGGACAAAGCTCTTTGGCCTCACGCAGACTCATAGCGGTTTTGATACCAAAGGCTCTTGCCTCATAACTGGCTGTGGTTAAGATACCTCGAAGTCTACCATTTTCCATAAAGGATTCAATATCATCATCTTTACGTTCATAGGCTTTGTAAAATGTAGGAACAAATGATCCTGAATTTTCAAAATTGACTGTCTGATTTTTTGCTTCACGTGAGAATATCTTTGTATCACTACGCCCACCGATAACAACAGCCTTATGCTCTAAGGTAGGTTCTTTTATTCGTGCAGCACTGACAAAAAAACAATCGATATCTATATGGATTTTCATCTTGGAACTTTAACATCTTTTCTCATTTTTGTATTAAATTATGACAATTTGTAAAAATTTTGATAGAATTGCAAAAAATTTTAAAGGTAGAACAGATGGCACAAGTACCAGAAGATATTGGTTGTTTAAATGAAAAATGTATTGCGAAAGATGATTGTAAGCGTCAAGTAATTGCTAAAAATGGTTCAGCACGTGAGATTCAGGAGTTCGGTGGAACAGAAGTGAAAAAATGTGGTAAGTACTTACCAAAAGACTAATGAAATATTTTTTTGTCTCTGTAATCATTCTTTTTTTGACTGCTTGCAGTATTAAAAACTATGAGCACACTGAGACAAAAATACTTACACTTAAAACTCCAAAAATAAAATTTTCAGATATCGCCTACTTACGTCATAATGATGATGATGAACTTGAACTTGAACTTTTTATAGCTGGGCATGTTTTTAAAAAAATCACTATTGATCATCTTATTTGCGTGAGCGATGAAGGATGTATGTCAAAGAATAGTTTCAATGCCCAATATTTGACAAAAGCATATCCCCAAAATATACTACAGAATATACTTTTAGGACGTAAAATATTTGAAGGAAAAAATCTAAAAAAGAGTTCTTCTGGTTTTACACAACTTATATCTACTCAAGATGTAGATATAAAATATATTGTAAAACAAGAAGTGGTCTATTTTAAAGATAGAAAAAATCATATATTGTTAAGAATTAAGGATACTGAGTGAGTAATGTAAATACTAAATTTGTCGGGGCACATGTAAGTGCAAGCGGTGGAGTTTTCAATGCACCTTTAAATGCAATGCAAATAGGTGCGAAGGCGTTTGCTCTTTTTACAAAGAATCAAAGACAGTGGGTCGCTAAACCTCTAGATGAAGAAACAATTGAAAAATTTAAAGAGAACTTACAAAAGAGTGGTATTTTACCTAAGCATATTTTACCTCATGACTCTTATTTAATTAATCTTGGACATCCTGAAACACAAAAATTAGAAAAATCTCGTATAGCTTTTATAGATGAGCTAGAACGTTGTAAACAACTTGGATTGGATAGATTGAATTTTCATCCTGGTAGCCATTTAGTAAAAGTAAGCAAAAAAGATAAACAAAACCCTGAAATAATGCAACCCATAGAAGAGAAGTGTCTCGATCTCATTGCAGAATCCATTAATATTGCTCTTGATAGGACCAATGGTGTTGTAGCAGTAATTGAAAATACTGCAGGACAAGGTAGTAATCTTGGTTATAAATTTGAGCATCTTGCCTATATAATTGATAAAGTAGAAGATAAGGATCGTATTGGTGTTTGTATTGACACGTGTCACATGTTTACAGCAGGCTATGACATAAGAACACGTGAAGCATATGATAAAACGTGGAATGAATTTGAAAAAATTGTAGGCTTTAAGTATCTTATGGGAATGCATATTAATGATTCAAAGCCACCTTTGGGTTCACATGTCGATAGACATCACTCTTTAGGTAAGGGAGAGATAGGTCTTGATGCATTTCGTTTTATAATGAATGATGAACGTATGAATGACATTCCTTTGATTCTTGAAACAATAGATGAAAGTATATGGGAAGAAGAGATTAAACTTTTATACTCTTTTATGCAGTAGCAGTACCTTTCCACAATTACATAGTGGAAAGGTATAAAAGAAGTTTGAGATTTAATACTCCATATCTAAGAGAGTTTCATCTGGAATGCTAATTGCCGCTCCTTTTGAAAGAACAAATCCAGCAGTTTGTGTCTGCATACTTACTGTAGCCTGTGGTGCTTCACCTGGGTCGAGGATAGAACTGTGATTTCCAAGATTATAACGCGCTGTTTTATTTGGTGATAGGAATTCCCCTGTATGTCCGATCAATGTAGATGCTTGCAGATAAGCTACAAGCGGATCTGTTCCAGCAAGTGGTGCAGTATCTACACGATTTGGTATAACTTGATCAGGGAGATTTCCAAGTGCTTCATCCCCTACAACTTCAATAGCAAAGATTTTTTGTTTTTGTCCAACGAGCATAGCATAGTTAATAGGATCTGCATCATCTAAAATCGTTTGTGTTGAGAGCATAAATGCTGCATAAGAAGCTGTTCCTTTTATAACGCCTTTTTGTGCAAGACCTGCTGCAATAATTGGGCCAAATGTTGCGGAATTATTAAGTAGTTCTGCTATTCCTCCCCCTGGCATAGCTAATGTGACACTTTCAAGATCTCTGTGTGCGAAGAATCCAAAAGGTGCCATTGTCCCCAATGAGTGTCCTACGAATGCAACTTGTGAAGCATCAAATTTTGTACCATCTTGTGCCACAATACTTCCAAAACTATTCTTAAGTGCTATAAGATCAGATGTTGTTTGACGCATATTATCGCGTGAGGTGAGAAGTGAAGCAAGATTTATATAGTGAATACCTGATGGGTCTATTTGTCCATCCGGTCCGGCTGCATGTGTATCATTATTTATGAGATCAAGATTAAAGGTTCTCTCAAGATTATGAGCATAAAGAGGGTTTGTATCATCAGAAATACCATGAAGTGGTAAGTCAATCGCAACTGCAGCATAACCTATACTTGCAAAAGCTTCTGAAATAGCTAATAAATTTGTTCTATTTTGAGTAATACCATGTTGAAAGATAACAACTGGCCATCCATCAGTAGGCATAACCATGTTCTTAGGAACCGTAACTAAAACAGGAATGGTAAGTGTCGCATTTTGTTCTGGAAGTGCAGATGTAGTATTAAATACAAAAGATCTTGTAAGCGGTGCAGTATCATGAGGATTATTTGCTGTAGCCAGATAATATGGAATACCACTCAAAATTCCAGCATACACTTCTGCATTCCCAAACATATATGGTGAACCTATCATATCTTTTGATGTAAGATTCGTATCTTGGATTTGCATTACTGCTACACTGTTTTTATCACTAAATGCTGTTGCAACAGCTCCAATAGTTTGCGTTTGAAAACTCCATGCTGAAACAATGTCGTCTCGATTCAAACCACCTTGTGCTACAGCATAGCCTATCATAGCTTGCGTTAGTTGACGAATTGCTTCAAGTTTAGTAGCATCTTCTATACTGAGTGCAGTATGGTTACCATTCTGGTCTACTAAAGGAGTTGTCTGTAAAAGGAGTTGCGAAGCAACATCTGGAGCAATAGGATGCGCATTGTTATCTGTAATTGCTTTTGTTAAAACAACCATATAGTTCTGATGACTTTTTAGAGGTCTAATAGGAAGAATGACTATTTTATTTCCACTGACTGTCGCAACATAATCACGCATAAAGTGTAATTCGTTTGTTATGGATGTGATAAGAGGTATACCACCTGTCTGTGCACTGGCCACTGCATCTATCTCATATACTTTAAGACCACTTATAAGTGTTGATGCATTGATCTCCCCGTTAAAACTTACAGTAATTGGTGATGATGTTGAAAATCCATCAAGTGTATTGAGTGCTTCTTTTATAGGAGCATCACTTGCTGAGGGATCAACCGGAATATTAAGGGTACCATCACGTGAACCTGCAAATAAGATGTTATTAGGATATGGAATATCCCCATTCGCTGAGTCAAAGACTACATATGCACTTGCTTTATACGGTGCTTGTACCGTAACTGTTGTTGCTTCATCGCCACTTCCACACCCTGTAAAAGCCAGAAAGAAAAGCCCTACAGTAAAAGAAAAAAATAGATTTCTCATTAGATTACTCCTTATAAATTGCCATCCATTATAGCAATAAGGAAATATAAAATTATTAAATTGTGTAGAAAATTTTATAAATTTTTAAAATATTGTGTAACTTCTTCTAATATCTTGAAGAATTTGGTACTATTTTAAAAAGTAAAAATGGAGAAAACATGAAAAAGTACGCACTTATCTCTTTAGCCCTCTCTTGTTCTTTATATGCAGGTGGATATAAAATACCGGAAGTTTCCACTAATGGAATTGCGCTCAGTGCTGCAAATATTGCACATGGACATGGGGCGGATGCTGCTTATTATAATCCTGCAAATATGGCCTTTATGGAAGAAGGACAGAATGTTGAAGCAGATTTGATCTATATTGGTCTTGATCCTGTAAAATATCAAGGTAAAGTAACTGGAGACCCCTCTTTTCATAGTATAAGCGCAGAATCTGAAAACTTTTTTGTTCCATCATTAAATTACGTTTCTCCAAAACTTGGTGAAAATAATGCCAGAATTGGTTTAAGTGTTGTTGTACCAGGTGGATTGTCAAAACGCTGGAATAGTTCTCCTGCCAGAGATAGAGCTGAAGAGTTCACACTTGAAATTATTGAACTTAATCCTACGGTAGCAATTCCAATTACGGATAAACTTGCATTTGCATTTGGATTTCGAGTTGTTGTGACTTCTGGAGTTGTTAAAAGTAGTGCAGCTGTTTCTCGTGATATGACAGGTGATAGTATTGATATGGGTTATAATTTAGCACTTTCGTATAAACCAACTAAAAATTTAGAATTTGGAGCTACATATCGTTCTAAAGTTGATTTGACTGTTGAAGGAAATGCCAAGTTGTACTCTCCTGTAGGTTTGGCATATGATGGAGGTGCGAGTGTTACTATCCCTTTACCAGCATTTGCTACACTTGCGGCTGCATATACATTTAGTACAAAAACAACTGTAGAGTTTGTCTATGAGCGAGATATGTGGTCATCTTATAAGTCATTAGATTTTAATTATGTTGGAAATGTCGGGAATTTAGCTCCATATTTTGATGCTCCGATAGCAAAAAATTGGAACGATACAAATGTTTATAGAGTAGGAATAACACAGGAATTAGATAACTGGACCTTAATGGGAGGTGCTGTATATGATGAAACACCTGTTCCAGATAAGACAATAAGTTTTGAATTACCAGACTCTGATGCACTTTCCATATCAGCAGGAGCTCGTTATCAATACAATAAAAATATAAATATAGGAGTGAGTGCTCTTTATTCAATGCGAGATACTCGTATGGTGAATAATGCTGATTTACAAGGTGAATTTTCTAATTCGAATGTACTTATTATCTCAGCAGGACTCGGTTATAAATTTTAAGGAAATATTTGAAAACATTAGTTAATTTTTTAAGTACGAAAGATGTAAAAAGATCTGATATCTTTATACATCTAAAAACGAGTGTGGCAGAAGCAGAAATTCTTCGTTATATCGCACAAAAGTATGTTGATGGACAGGAAGATGTTCTTGTCCTTACTTTGTTACAAGATTTAAATAGTAGTGAAAAGTATGAACATCTTGATCATCTTGTTGAAGTGAAAAATCTACTCGAATTAGGTTGGCTGCATCAGCAAAGTTTTACTCCTATGAAAATTTCAGAAGTTACCCCTCTGGAACTTTTAAATACAGCTGTTGGCTTAACTCCAAGTTTTTTAAAGCTTCTTCAGGATGGAACACTTGATTTGGATCTTCCTGATATAAAACCGTATGCTGATCATTTGGAATATCTTCAAGATCAATTTTTTCGTATAGAACTATATCAAAAGATGAGTGTAATTCGTCAAAATGTGCATGAACACTCTTTAGGTATTGATAGACTGCAAAATAAACTCAAACTTTTAGAAAAACGTATAGAAGAACGGGTAGCACAAACATCCGAAAACCTTGTGTTAGACAAATTTTTTAAACAAAAGAAGATGAATAATTATGAGCAGGTGATTTTTATTGCTCTGTTGCGTGAGGAGTATAGTGCGACAGATGCATCTTTGCGTGAGATGAATGCACTGATAGATTTGATTTCGATTGATGAATATGAACGAATTAAAAATCGTTCACTTTTGGAAGAAGGGTCTCATCTGCTAAGTAGTGGAATCATTGATTATGAAGAGATGCTGAATCCTTTTGGTGGAATAAGCCGCTCTTTTTATATTGTGGATGATGTACTGCAAAGTATAATTCATCCACAAAAAACAAAAAAAGTGACACGTTTAAAATTGAATGCTTTAGTAGAAGAACAAGATATCTTTGAACTTATTGACAGTGAAACTTCCTTAGATGATGTAGTCCTTAATACTAAAACGCGTGAGACACTTGAAAATCTTATGAAACAGGTTGATAAAGAGGTGGTAAATCGCCTTGTTAAATGGGGTATTAAGGATAAAAAAAGTGGTATTGATGCCCGTATTATTTTTTATGGAGCTGCTGGAACTGGTAAGACAATGACAGCTTATTCTCTTGCAAAATCGTTAAAACGTCAGGTACTCGCATTTGATTGCTCTAAAATTTTATCTATGTATGTTGGAGAGAGTGAAAAAAATGTTCGTAAAATTTTTGATACATTCTATGAATTGAGTGAAAAAACAAAAACAGAACCAATTTTACTCCTAAATGAAGCAGATCAGTTTTTAGGTGCACGAAGTTCAGGCAATATTACAGGATCTGATCAAATGCATAATCAAATGCAAAATATTTTTTTAGAACAGATTGAAAATTTTCGGGGAATGCTCATTGCAACTACAAACTTGCTTGAAAATATAGATAAAGCTTTTTCTCGTAGATTCAACTACAAGATCGAATTTAAAAAACCAAATAAACAACAGCGTATTGAACTTTGGAATAAGATGTTACCCAAGAGTGCTCCCTATGAAGATGATTTTAATGCTATAAGGTTAGCAGAATATTCTCTTACTGGAGGACAAATTAATCTTATCGTGAAGAATACTGCTTACAAAGTGGCTGTAAGAGAAGAGCCGTTATTTAAACTTGAAGATTTTATAGATGAGATCAAGCGTGAAAAAGATGCTAACTTTGATAGTGAAAAATCGATGGGTTTTTTAAACAAGTAAGTTTTTAAAATTTCAAAAACTAGTTAAAATAAATAGTAAAAGCATCTGCTTTTTCTTCTTCCCTTTATCAAATCAAACATGCTTTTTATTTTTAAAAGTGTGTAGCGATAAGTGACATTTTCTATATCTTATTCCCTATAAAACTTTTTTTAATACTCTTTTTGATATAGTGCATTAACTGTTTTTTCTAATTGTAAAATCTACGAAATCCTTTAACGGAGGTCGTTTATAAGCGTTAGAAGACAAATATTAAAAAGGGTTATGTTTAATATAAATATAGCCCTTTATTTTAAAGGTAGGTTATATGGATCATATTGTGACTTCGAATCCGTATTTTGGGGTATTTGTACTTTTTGTAATAACATTTGGTGCATTTATAGGTACGACGGTTATCGCTCGTTTAGCAAGTCGTGCATTAGCTGCGAAAGATAGTGAAAAAATCAAACTTTCAGTTTACGAATGTGGACCAGAAGTAACAAAACAACCAAACAGAGTTTCTCCACAGTTTTATCTGTTTGCGTTGCTTTTTTTACTTTTTGATGTTGAAATTGTCTTTATGTTTCCATGGGCAGTTGACTTTAAAGTTTTAGGTTGGTTTGGATTTGCTGAGATGATTATGTTTATTGTCTTATTAGCAATTGGTTTTGTATATGCATGGAAAAAAGGAGCGCTAGAATGGCACAACATAAAGTAAATTATACGCAAGATGGTGGACTACCGGTTGCACTGACATCGATTGACAAGATTGTAAACTGGGGTCGTTCAAATTCACTTTGGGCAATGACTTATGGTTTGGCTTGTTGTGGTATCGAGATGATGGCTGCAGGTGCTTCTAGATATGACTTTGACCGTTTTGGTACGATCTTTAGAGCATCTCCACGTCAATCAGATGTAATGATTGTAGCAGGGACACTGACAAAGAAACACGCGGAGTTTATCAAGCGTCTTTATGATCAAATGACAGAACCTAGATGGGTTATTTCTATGGGTTCATGTGCAAATACTGGCGGTATGTTTAATACCTATGCAACTGTTCAAGGTGTTGACAGAATTATTCCAGTTGATCTATACCTTCCAGGTTGTGCACCACGTCCTGAAACACTTCAATATGGTGTAATGTTGCTTCAGAAAAAAATCCGTGCGAATAAAGCAAGTAATGCACAAAAAGCAAAAAGGTTAATGTAATGAGAGCGTATAAACCTAAAGATGATGTACAGGCTAAAGCTTATTATACAGATAGATACTATGTAGCACCGCAAGTACCAAAACAAGATGTTGCAAGTGATGAAGTTTTTGCAGCTGATTTAGAAGCTATCAAAGCAAAATTCGAAGTTAAAGATGCATATATTCAAGTTGGACAAATGGTCGTTTATATTAATCCCCATGATATATATGGAGTACTTGAGCTTATGAGAGATGAGTTAGAGTATACACAGCTTTCAGAGATGAGTGCAATTGACTGGATCGCTAAAAGCAATCAGTTTGAGATTTTTTATCAGACACTTTCTATGACAAAACGTAAGCGTATCCGTGTAAAATATTTTATTGAAAATGGTCAGGCAGTTGATTCTGTTGAAAAACTTTTCCGTTCGGCTGACTGGGCAGAGCGTGAAATGTATGATATGTTCGGTATCGAAGCAAACGGACATCCATTTATGAAACGTATCTTAATGCCTTATGACTGGCAAGGACATCCACTGCTTAAAACATATCCTTTAGAGGGTGATGAGTTCGCTGCATGGTATGAAGTAGATAAAATCTACGGTAAAGAGGCCCGTGATATTATTGGACCTGAACTTCGTGATACAGCTCGTGTTGACAGATATGACTCAGAACGTTTTGCTCGTCTTGGTTTTGAAGTACCAAAAGGTACTGAAATTACTGGTGATGAAGAGCGTCATGTTGAATCATATCAAGAAGAGGGCGGTGTCTTCTTAGTTAGAAAATTTGATAAAGAATCATCAAAAGTAATTGATGATCCGCAAAGATAGGGTGGTATAAATATGGCACAAGTAAAAAACAGATTAACACCGTTTTTTGAAAATATTACATTTGATAGAGATGATAATGAGTTGATTCTTAACTTTGGTCCGCAGCACCCATCAGCTCATGGACAGTTAAGACTTATGTTGCACCTGCAACAAGAACAGATTGTCAAGGCGCACCCGGATGTCGGATATCTTCACCGTGGTATGGAAAAGATGGCTGAAAATATGATCTATAACGAGTTTATGCCTACTACAGACCGTATGGATTATATTGCTTCATCTTCAAACAACTATGGTTTTGCTCTTGCAGTTGAAAAACTGATTGGTTTAGAGGTTCCACGCCGTGCAAAAGTTATTCGTATGATGCTTTTAGAGATCAACCGTTTAATGTCTCACCTTTTTTGGCTTGCAACGACGGCACTTGATATTGGTGCGATGACAGTTTTCCTTTTTGCTTTCCGTGAAAGAGAATATTTAATGGATATTATTGAAGGGTATTGTGGTGCACGTTTAACACATGCTGCGATTCGTATTGGTGGTGTTCCTCTTGATATTCAAGATACATTCATCAGCCAATTAAGAACTTTTTTAAACAAACTTCCTCAAAATATCAAAGATTATGAAGATCTTTTAGATACAAACCGTATCTGGCTTATGAGAATGGAAGAAGTTGGTACTATCTCAACTGAGATGGCACTTTCATGGGGTTGTACAGGTCCAATGCTTAGAGCGAGTGGTGTTGCATGGGATATCCGTAAAGAAGAACCGTATGAACTATATGACGAAGTAGAGTTCAATGTTCCTTACTCTGACAAGGGTGATAACTTTGCACGTTATAGAATCTATATGGAAGAGATGAGAGAGTCTGCGAAGATTCTTTATCAAACTATAGAGATGTATGAGAAGTGTGTTAAAGATGGTCAAACTGAGCTTATGGCTCACGCTCCAAAATATATCTCAGCTCCAAAGCTAGATATTATGACGCAAAACTACTCATTGATGCAACACTTTGTTCTCGTAACACAAGGTATGAGACCACCGGTTGGTGAAGTTTATGTTGCAACAGAATCACCAAAAGGTGAACTCGGTTTTTACATCAACTCTCAAGGTGGACCATATCCGTACAGACTTAAACTTCGTGCGCCGTCTTTCTGGCATACAGGAATTTTAACTGACCTCCTACCTGGTCACTATATTCCGGATGTTGTATCAATCATTGGTACTACAAATATTGTATTTGGTGAGGTTGACAGATAATGAAAAGATATGATTTAAGAAAACTTGGAAACGACTTTGAACCTCGTATGAAAGAGATTTTAGAAGAAGATCACAAGCCAAATGAGACTTTGATCTTTCTTTTTGAAATAGGTGATTTTACACCGATTCAGCGCAGTGCTGATCTGGTAAAAGAGTGTGGGTATGAGTTATATAACTCACTAAAATTTAACGAAGTCGACTGGACTATCGTAGTTAAAAAATAGGGATTTGATGTGAGTAAAGTCTATTTTTCTACTTGGAAAGGTGAATCTATAAACAATATAGGTAAACCTGAAGAAGAGTGGGAAGAATCAGCTTATAACCTACCGGCACAATATGATGATCACCGTGACTCAAAAGCTTTTATCGGCTGGGACGGTGTTGCACTCTTTAATGAAGATGTAGATGTTATACGTCTTGCTATGGAGTATGCAGCACAGTACCAAGAGTACTCTGAAGCATGTGGAAGATGTGCTCCCGGGCGTTGGGGAGGTCGTATTTTATATGATGTTCTTGACAAAATAGCTCGTGGTGAGGGTGAAATAGCTGATTTGGATCACTTAAAAGAGATTGGTAAGAGTATGCAGGTCACATCAAAATGTGAGATCGGTAAAACTGTACCAAATCCTATACTTGATTTGATGAATCATTTTGAAGATACATTCTTAGAGTGTATCAATGAAAAGAAACAATCAAAACATTATGAAGAGAGTATAGGGTATATCGCAAAGATTACAGCACCTTGTACAGATGCCTGTCCTTCACATGTTGATATTCCGGCATATATTGAGGGTGTAAGAGATCTTCGTTTTGATGATTCACTTGAAGCGACACGTCAAACTATGCCACTTGCACACGTTTGTGGTCGTGTATGTCCGCACCCATGTGAAGATGCATGTCGTAGAACAAATCTGGATGAGCCTATCTCCATTATGTCACTCAAGCGTCTTGGGGCTGACTGGGAGACAGATCACGGATTTGATTTTTTCCATCCATTAGAGAAAAAAGCACCGATTGGCAAGAAAATTGCTGTTATTGGAGCTGGTCCTGCAGGACTTACAACAGCATACTATACAGCTGCTGAGGGAATTGAAGTTGATGTTTATGAAGAGCTTCCTGTCCTTGGTGGTGAGGTTACTGTTGGAGTTCCAGAGTACCGTATGCCTTGGGATAAATACGAAAAAGATATCGAATGTGTAAAAGATATGGGTGTGAACTTTATCACAAACCATAAAGTTACTGCTGATGATATGCGTAAATTTGAAAAAGAGTATGATGCTGTAATGGTGGCTTCTGGAACACGTATTTCTAAAAAAGTTCGTTGTGAAAATGAGCGTGAAGAGATTAAGGGTTACTGGGGAGCTATTGATTTTCTTGACTGGGTAAACCTTTATGAGAAGTTTGATATCAAAACACCAAAATCGGTACAAAAGCAACAGATGCTAAAACAAGACTTTGTAGACTTAACTGGTAAAACAGTTGTTTGTGTCGGTGGTGGATTTACTTCAATGGATGTTGTCCGTTGTGCAATTCGTGCCAATGCAAAAAAAGTCTATATGGTCTATCGTCGTGATGAGAAAACTATCATTCGTAATACAACCTATGAAGAGTATCATGAGGCTGTAGAAGAGGGTGTTGAATTTTTATTTCATTCTGCTGTTAACAAGATCACTACAGATAAAAAAGATGTTTTAAGAGAACTGTTAATTGATAAATTTGAGCTTGTTCCTGATCCTGATGGTGGTCGTCCACAGTTAGTAAAAATTGAGGGTGAATCATATACTATTAAAGCAGATTATCTTATTCCTGCAGTTTCCCAGTCGGCTGACTTGGATCTTCTACCTGAAGAGTGGGAGATCGAGAAGACTTCATGGGCAACGATCAAGACAAACGGTAAAGACTATATGACATCTCGCAAAGGTATCTTTGCATCAGGTGACTGTGAATATGGTCCGATGACAATTGTTAATGCTGTCGGTCAGGCAAAACGTGCAGCTTCTGTTATGAGTCGTTATGTACTAAGTGGTGAGATTACACTAACTGATGAAGAGATCATGGAAGATCATTTGGCAAAACTCAAAGTCTATGACAAAAAAGAGAAGATCACAGGTTGGCTTCCGGGTATTGCACGTGAGAACTCTGCAGTTTTAACAGTTGATGATCGTAAGGATAATAACAAGGAAGTTAATCTTGGTTTTACGCAAGAACAGGCTTTATCTGAAGCAGAACGATGTATGCGATGTTATTATATCGCTATGGTTCAGGCCTAGGAGTTGATGATGAGTAATACAATTAACTTTACAATAGATGGTAAAAACATAGTAGCAGAGAAGGGTGAGACCATCCTTCAGGCTGCCCGTAAGGCGGGAATCTATATTCCGACAATGTGTTATATTTCAAAGACTTCACCATGTGCATCATGTAGAATCTGTTCTGTAGAAGTTGAGGGTGTTGATGGCTTTATTTTGTCATGTAATACGCCGCCGACGGAAGGTATTCATGTAAAAACAAACTCAAATGAGCTTGAGCGTGAACGCCAAAACATTATGAAACTTTATGATGTAAACCATCCTTTGGAGTGTGGTGTTTGTGATAAGTCTGGCGAGTGTGATCTGCAAAATATGACGTTAGAATTTGGTGTAGCGCAGCAAGATTTCTCTGCCAAAGATCAACTTCGAACTGTCAAAGACTGGGGTCTGATTAATTATGACCCTGCACTTTGTATTATGTGTGAGAAGTGTGTTCATGTCTGTAATGAAGTAATTGGAGATGATGCCATTGAAGTAAAATTTGGTGGATACAGCTCAACTATCATTCCAAAAGATTCTGAAACACTTGACTGTACTTTTTGTGGTGAGTGTATAGCCGTTTGTCCGGTTGGAGCACTGGTAAGCAGTGACTTTAAGTATTCTGCAAATGCATGGGAACTCTCCCGTGTTCCATCAACATGTGCACACTGTTCTGCAGGATGTCCGCTTGAGTATGAGACACGTCACAGTGGTATCAATGCAGATGATTCGATCTACAGAGTAAAAAACAATTTTGAGTTTGCATCACTTTGTGGAGCTGGACGTTTTGGTTTTGATTTTGATGCAAAAGCAACAAAAAATGAAGCGGAGTTTACAAATGCTCTTGGAAAGATTGAAAATGCAGAGGCTATCCGTTTTACATCAATGATTACAAACGAAGAGGCTCTTATCTTACAAAAGATGAAAGAAAAACTTGGTCTCAAACTCTTCAACGAAGATGCAAGACTCTATGGTGTGTTTATGAAAGCCTATGCAAGTGTCAGTGGAAAACTCCACGCAAGTGCCTCTTTGGATGCTGTAAAACAGGCTGATGCAGTAGTGATTATAGGTACTCGTATAGCAACTGACAATCCGGGTGTTCGTTACGCTTTAACAACTGCAGCGCGTCATAACGGTGCAAGAATTGTTTATGCGCACCCTATGGAAGATGCACTAATGAAAAACACTGCAACACAGTTTATGAAGTATGAAGCAGGAAGCGAAGAGGGTGTTATGGCACTTTTGGCAAATGAACTACTGAAAAACTCTGATGCAGATGAGGCAACACGTTCATTTTTACTTGATTTGGACCTTGGTTATCTTGAAGCTGAGAGCAATGTTGGTGATGATGAGCTAAGTGCAATGAGTAAATCTTTTATGCGTGCACAAAAGAAAGTCTTAATCATCGGTAGTGATATGTTTGCTCACACTAGAGCTGCAAATATTGCAAAACTGGCTGCTTTAATTGAGAAATATACAGACTTCTCACTGCTTGTTGTTCCAAATGAAGTAAATACAGTTGGTGTTTCACTGATTTGTGACCTTGATTGTGATGATGAAGATTTAAGCAAAATTGTGGGTTATAATGCTTCGGGTGCGTATATAATATCAGCTTTAGAAGACGGCAACTTAAGAGTTTCTGCACTCAATCAGCAAGAGGGTACAGTTGTCAGTATTGACAATAGAGTTTTACCGCTTAATGCCGCACTTGGCTTTGATGGGTATGAGCTAAATGATATTGCTTGTGCATTGGGTATTGAGAGTGAAAATACGATTGATTATACCAAAGAGTTACCAAGTAAGGGTGGGTTTAAAGCTGTAGAGTTTGACTCTTTAGAAAACTTCCTTGGTGCATTTGGTGAAGATGAGCGAGGGTATCTTTTAGATAGTGTAGATTGTCAAATGGATGGAGAGCTTGAAGAGATAGCAGATCTTCCGGAGTATAACGGAACGGTTATCTACAATGCAAATCCTGTACTGCAGTTTAACAACTTTACAAATGTAACAAAACAGTTAGAGCGTGATACAGCACTAAGAGGTTCAGCACAGTTTGCTGCAGCTGCAAAAATTAGTGATGGTGATACAATAGAGATTCATTTAGGTGATGTTATAGAGAAGAGAGTCTTTAAACTAGATGATGAGTTAAAAGGAACAATTGCCTTAAACCCTACTTTTGACAGTAGTTATAACTATGGCAGTTATAGATTTCTTAAATCCAAAATAGTGAGAGTAATGTAATGAGTAAAATAGTCATAAACATTGATGGAAAAGAAGTTGAGACGCAAGAGGGTGAGTATCTGCTCAATGCCGCTCGCGCGAATGATATCTTTATTCCGGCAATTTGTTATTTAACACGTTGTAGTCCAACTCTTGCATGTCGTATATGTCTTGTTGAAGCTGATGGTAAACAGGTATATGCCTGTAATGCTAAAGCAAAAGACGGAATGAACATTACGACGAGCACAGAGAATATTCAAAAAGAGCGTCGCGCTATTATGGAGGTTTACGATGTGAACCACCCGCTACAGTGTGGTGTATGTGATCAATCAGGAGAGTGTGAGCTTCAAAACTATACACTTGAAATGGGTGTTGATTCACAAAGTTATGCGATTAAAGATGTAGACAGAAGTTCTCATGATTGGGGGCATCTTCATTATGATCCAGGACTTTGTATCGTTTGTGAACGTTGTGTAACTGCATGTAAGGATATGATCGGTGATAATTCACTCAAAACTATCCCACGTGGTGGTGATAAAGTTGCTGATGAGTTTAAAGCTGAGATGCCAAAAGATGCGTATGCGATGTGGAATAAACTGAGCAAATCTGTGATAGGTCTTACAAACGGCACGGATGTACTAGATTGTACAAGTTGTGGTGAATGTGCTGCAGTATGTCCGGTTGGTGCACTTGTTGATACTCACTTTATGTATAAATCAAATGCATGGGAGCTTAAACAGATTCCAGCAACTTGTGGACACTGTTCTGCAGGGTGTCAAATTAGCTATGATGTGAAACATACAAGTATTGAAAATCCAGAAGATAAAATCTACCGTGTAATGAATGAGTGGAACTATGTTTCACTCTGTGGTGCAGGACGTTATGGATTTGATTATCAAAATGCTAATGCTAAAAAAGATGAAACAGCATTTAATGCGGCAGTTGAAGCATTCAAAAAAGCTGATACTATCGCATTTACTTCAACTATTACAAATGAAGAGGCACTTTTACTACAAAAGATGAAAGAGAAATTTGGTTACAAGCTTGTTAATTCTGAAGCAAAAGCATTCCAGACTTTCTTGAATAATTACTCTGAAATAAGCGGAAAAAAACTCTATAGTTCTGATTTAGAAAAAGTTCATACAACAAACTTTATAGTATCTATAGGATCAGCATTAAAAACAGATAACCCAAATGCTCGTTATGCACTTAATAACTCACTCACTGTCAGTAAGGGTGCGGGAATCTATTTTCATCCTGTAAAAGATCCTATCATTGAAGGTATTGCAAAGTCTATAATGACAGTAACACATGCTCCATTGCAAGAAGAAATAGCATTATATCTTTTACTTGATCTTTTTGGAGATAAAGAAAAACTTCCAAAAAGAGTGGTGAAATATCTTGCATCCTTCCATTCTGAAAAAACTATTACAGTTACTGAAACTATTAAAGAAAAGGTTGTAGAGAAAGTAATAGAGAAAAAAGTCAATGAAGAGACTGGCAAAGAAGAGGAAGTTGAGGTAGAAAAAACAAAAATGGTTCCTAAGAAAGTAGAAAAAGAAGTTGTTGTAGATGATAATAAACTTCTTGAACTCTTAGGTACTGATGATACTTTTATGGAGACTTTAGAAAAAAATCTAAAGAAAAAAGAGACTTTTGTTCTTATGGTTGGACCAGATCTTTACAATCATCCAAATTCAAGAAATTTAGCTCGTCTTGTTGCTCTTGTTGAAAAATATACAGCATTTGAAACTGTTATTATCCCGTCATTGACAAATACACTTGGAGTTAGTCTTATCTGTGATCTTGATGATGAGAGAGGAAATTATACTGTTGCTTATAATACAGATGGTGACTTTGTACTTTCAGCACTTGGTGATGGTGATTTAGATATGCCTGCAATAAACCAACAAGAAGGTACATTAACATCTGTTAACAAGCGCGTTAATCCTACAAATGTAGCGATTGGTTACAATGGTTATGAACTCAATGACATTGCTAACAAACTTGGATTTGAAGCGGAGAATATTATTGATTATACAGTGGAGCTCCCTGTTAGCGCTGGGTTTAAAGCTGAAGAATTTGATAATCTTCCAAATCATTATGAAAATGATGGCACTGAAATGCGCGGTTATGTGTTAGAAAATGTAGCAGTTAAAGCATCTGGTGGTGAAAGTGTTGAAAAATTCAGCGATGATAAGCTTGAAGGTAGTATAATTTATTTAGCTAATCCTGTAAGACAGTTTAGTCCATTTACTTATAAAACGACTGAACTTGATGAGCAGAGCGGTATCTATATGAGTGAAGAGTTCCTATCATCTTCTGATTTTAATGAAGGTGACAGAGTAATAATTAAAACTGATAGTGGTACATTGACGGCAAATGTTGTTAGTGATAACAAGATTCAGGGTTCAATTGTGGTTTTACCTACATTTGATAAAAATCTAAATTCAGAGGCTCTTTTTGGTGGATATCGCTTTAACGTAGCTTCGATAGAAAAGGTGTAATATATGGATAGTGCATATTTAATTGAAACGGTTATCAAAGTCGTTGTTATTTTACTGATATTTTCAGCATTAGCTGGTATTGGTACATATTTTGAGCGTAAAATACTTGCATTTATGCAACGTCGTCTAGGACCAATGAATGTTGGGCCATATGGACTTTTACAGGTTGGGGCAGATGGTATTAAACTTTTTACTAAGGAAGATATTATTCCAACAGGTGTTGTTGCACCTATATTTAAAATAGCACCTGTAATTACAGCTGCAACAGCATTTATGGCTGCAGCTGCTATTCCATTTTTGCCATCATTTGAAATTTTTGGTTATGAAGTTCATCCAATAGTTGCGGATATAAATGTAGGTATCTTATACATTCTTGGTGTGATGGCAGTCGGTTTTTATGGTCCACTTCTTGGTGGTATGTCAAGTGCGAATAAATACTCTTTAATATCTGCTGCCCGTGCTGCTGCAGTATTTATATCATATGAAGTTGTTACAGGCCTTTCTTTGCTAGCACCTATTATGATGGTAGGTTCCTTATCACTTATTGATTTTAATAACTACCAGGCAGGTGGAATTAGTGATTGGATTGTATGGTCACAACCTGTTGCATTCATTCTTTTTTGGATTGCTGCATTTGCGGAAACAGGTCGTACTCCATTTCACTTAATTGCGAATGATCATGAGATCATTGATGGTTTTGGTACTGAGTACTCTGGTATGAGATGGGGACTTTTCTTTATTGGTGAATATGCAAATATGTTCTTTATCTCATTTGTAATTCCACTGATTTTTCTAGGTGGCTACGGTGATGGTAGTTTCTTAGGTGCTCTAGGTTTACTTGCTAAAGTGGCGTTCTTCTTCTTTTTCTTTTTATGGACAAGAGCTGCATGGCCAGATGTAAGACCAGATCAGTTAATGTGGCTGTGTTGGAAAGTACTTATGCCAATTGCAGTGATTAATGTTGTAATCACTGGTTTTGTGATGATGTTTTAAGGGGATATGAATGAGTTTAGAAGCATTTAATAATAGAAATGTAACCGAGGGAGATTACTTCCTTTGTGATATTGAAGATTATCCTCAAGATGGTTGGGGTAAGTTTAAGAGAGTTGTAAAGAGAACTTTGAGAGGGGAACTCTTTGTAGGTTTATGGGTAGTTATGCGTGAGATGATTCGTTTTGATATTCACACAATTCAATATCCTGCAGAAAAGATGCCTATTGGCCCACGATATCGTGCAGTGCATCAAATGAAACGTCTTTGGGAATCTGATACTGAAAGATGTATTGGTTGTGGTCTTTGTGAAAAGATCTGTATTTCAGATTGTATTAGAATTGATACTAGAATTGATGAAAATTCTCGTAAAGAAGTGTCTGAGTATACAATTAATCTTGGACGTTGTATTTTCTGTGGTTACTGTGCAGAAGTTTGTCCTGAACTTGCCATTACACATGGTGGTGAGTATGAAAATTCAAGTGATCAAAGAGAGCATTTCTTGCTATATGAAGATATGTTGACACCAATTGATAAGATGAAAGCAGGCAAACAGCTTGAATTTGAAGGTTTTGGTTCAATTACACCACATGAAGACGAGCGTGTTAAAAAAACACCTCTAGCATATTAAGGAGTTAGAATTATGTTTGAAGCGGTAGCGTTTTACTTGTTTGCATTTTTAACGATTGCAATGTTTTACATAGTAGTAACAACAAAGCAAGCGTTGTATGCATTAACTGCATTGGCAGCGGGAATGATTTTTATATCGGCATTTTTCTTTATCCTTGGTGCTGATTTTTTAGGTGCGATACAGATTATCGTCTATACAGGTGCTGTAATGGCTCTTTATGCTTTTGGTATGATGTTCTTTGATACAACACGTGATGTAAAAGAGAAGGCTGGGAACAAATACATTATTGTTGGACTTTCAACTTTAGCTGCTGTTTTGGTAGTACTCATTGTTTCTGCTCCAATGATTAGTGAAAATGTTGTTGCCTTATATCCAGTTATGGATGGTGTGGGTAATGTGCAATCAGTTGGTTTAGTTCTTTTTACAAAATACCTTATTCCATTTGAAGTAGCGGCTGTAATGTTATTGGTTGCTATGATTGCAGGAATTGTTCTCGCAGGTAAGAAAATGGATCTCTCTCTTACACTAATGAGTGGTGAAGAAATCGAAGAGATTAATTTAGAAAAAAATAAAAAGGTGCTTTCATGATGGAAATAGGTTTAAATCATTATCTTGTTTTATCTACAATTCTGTTTGGAATAGGTCTTGTAGGCGTAATGAAAAGAAAGAACTTGCTTTTATTGTTTTTCGCAACTGAGATTTTACTAAATTCTGTAAATATCGCTTTTGCTGCGATTTCACACTACTATGGTGACTTAACAGGTCAGATGTTTGCATTTTTTGTAATTGCAATAGCTGCTTCTGAAGTTGCCGTTGGACTTGGTCTATTGATTGTTTGGTTTAAACGTCATGGACAAATTGATCTTGATTCTATGTCAAGTATGAGAGGATAAGAGCATGGAAAAATATCTATACATTGCACTTTTTGCACCACTTGTAAGTTCTCTTTTCTCAGCATTGTTTACTGCAACGCCAAAGAAACAATTTACAGGTATCATCGCTTCATTATTGATTTTTACATCATTAGTTGCGAGTTCGATCCTTTTAGCATATATTCTAAAGGGTGGAGAGCCTATTCATGTTGAAATGATGACTTGGATGGCTACTGGAAATTTATATATTCCTTTTGGTTTTCTCGTTGATCAGGTATCTGTAACGATGATGATGGTTGTAACACTTGTCTCAACTGTTGTACATATTTATGCAATTGGATACATGGATCATGATAAAGGTTTTAACAGATTCTTTGCTTGGTTGTCAGCATTTGTTTTCTCAATGATGATTTTGGTAATGAGTGATAATTATGCAGGTCTTTTCATTGGTTGGGAAGGTGTAGGTTTGTGTTCTTGGGGACTAATCGGATTCTGGTTTCATAAAGAGAGTGCTTCTTGGGCAGCTAATGAAGCATTTATTATGAATCGTATTGCTGACCTCGGTATGCTCATTGGGATTTTCTTAATTTACTGGCATACTGGAACATTACAATATGATGGTGCATTCGAAGCATTTCAAACTTTAGACACAGAGACTCTTACTTGGATTGGTATCTTCTTGTTCATAGGTGCTATGGGTAAATCTGCACAGTTTCCACTTCATACATGGCTTGCAGATGCTATGGAAGGTCCTACCCCTGTATCGGCTCTTATTCACGCAGCGACAATGGTAACTGCTGGTGTATATTTGGTTATACGTTCAAATGAACTATATAGTTTAATTCCAGATGTTGGACTTTTTATTGCGTCTCTTGGTACATTTGTAGCACTTTTTGCAGCATCAATGGCTCTTGTAAATCGCGATATGAAACGTGTTATTGCATATTCAACATTATCACAGCTTGGATATATGTTCGCAGCAGCTGGACTTGGAGCTTACTGGGTTGCACTTTTTCACCTTATGGCTCACGCATTCTTTAAAGCACTTCTATTCTTAGGTGCTGGTAATGTAATGCATGCTATGCATGATGAACTTGATCCATTTAAAATGGGTGGACTCAAGAAGGTAATGAAGTGGACATGGATTATGATGACTATCGCTTCTCTAGCATTGGCAGGAATCTTTCCATTTGCTGGTTTCTTCTCTAAAGATACGATTTTAGAGGCAGCATTTGCGGATCATCATATGGTTATTTATGGAGTACTATTATTTACTGCTGGTTTAACAGCATTTTATTCATTTAGACTTGTTGCACTAATCTTTCATGGTGAAGAACGTTACAAACTCTTTGGTATCCATCCTCATGAAGCATATAGATTTATGTTAGTAGCAATGAGTCCTCTTTTAATTCTTGCAATGATTGCAGGAGTTTTTCAAGAGCCGTTCTTTCATATGATTGAAGAAGTATTGAGTGCACATGAATATCATATTCATTCACATGCAACAGTATGGATTATGTTGGTTGGTACACAGTTATTTGTTGGTTTAGCAATTTTATATGCTTATAAAAAATATATGAGTCCAAGTATTAAAGTTCCAGATGGTACTAGTGCTGTTGAAAACTCATTTATGTATAAACTTTTGATCAATCAATACTATATTCCATATGCATACGAAGAGTATGTTGTAAAACCATATAGAGAAATTTCAACAATTTTCTGGGAAAAAGTAGATATGAAAATCGTTGATGCTAGTGTTGATGGAATTGCAGGTATTATCTATAATACAGGTGAGAAAACAAGAGCAATGCAGAGTGGTAATCTCTCTACAATGCTAAAATGGATGGTAGTAGGTTTAGTTGTACTACTTTCTTTCGCTGTAGTTTTTGGACTTGCAGTAAGACATTCTGATGAGATTTTACCGATCTTATCAGGTTTAGGAGCTATGTAAATGTTAGATCATATTTTATCGATTTTAATTTTCTTTCCAGCAGTTGCAGCTGTGTTTGGTTTTATGATTCAAAAGGACAGCATTCGTGCTTATGGTGTAGCAGTTGCTGCAATTGAATTTGTACTTGCTTTATTATTGTGGTATGCATTTGATGCAAATGTAGCTGGTATGCAGTTTATGGAACATTTACCTTTAGTGCCTGCTTTTGGTATTAATTATACTTTAGGTGTAGATGGTATATCAGTTTTTATTATTATTCTTTCAGCATTCTTTACATTGCTTGGTATTGGTTCTTTGACAGAGACGCCAAATGTGAAAAATATGATTATTACACTCCTGTTCTTGCAAATGACAATGGCTGGTGTATTTGCTGCACTTGATGCAATTGTATTTTATGTATTTTGGGAATTATCACTTGTGCCAATGCTTTATATCATTGGTGCATGGGGTGGTCCATTACGTATTTATGCATCTATTAAATTTTTCCTTTATACGTTTGCAGGTTCTCTTGTTATGCTTGTTGGTATGCTGTTTATGGCATATTTTTACTATCAGGCGACGGGTACTTGGAGTTTTGCACTTTTAGATTGGTATAGACTTATTCTACCTGAAACATTCCAGCTCTGGTTGTTCGTAGCATTTTTTATTGGTTTTGCAATCAAGGTGCCAATGTTTCCATTCCATACATGGTTGCCGTATGCTCATGGTCAAGCACCAACTATCGGTTCAGTGATTCTAGCAGCGATATTGTTAAAAATGGGAACATACGCTTTTGTTAGATTTTCATTACCATTATTTCCTGATGCAGCAGCTTTCTTTATGATTCCAATAGCAGTCCTTGCGATTATTATGGTTATATATACAGCGATGGTTGCTTATGCACAAAAAGATATCAAGCAGGTTGTTGCTTACTCTTCAATTTCACATATGGGGATTATTATTCTTGGTACATTTGCATTAAATGTTGAAGGTATTTCAGGTTCAATCTTTTTAATGTTAGGTCACGGTGTAGTTGCTGGTGCACTCTTTATGCTAGTAGGTGTTATCTATGATAGACGCCATACAAAACTAATGAGTGAATTTGGTGGGCTTGCACATGTTATGCCAAGATATGCAACTATATTCGGTATTATGATGATGGCTTCAGTTGGTCTTCCTCTTACAATTAACTTTGTAGGGGAATTCTTAAGTTTGCTTGGTTTTTATCAACAATCACATATCTTAACACTTCTAGCAGGAACGGGTATTATCGTTGGTGCTATTTATATGCTTGCTGCTTATAAAAAAGCATTCTTTGGTGATGTAACAAATGAGAAAAATAAAAACCTGCCAGATATTAATAAAAAAGAGCTTTTTGGTTTGATCCCTTTAGTTATAGTTGCTATATGGCTTGGAGTCTATCCAAAACCTGTCTTAGCTCCTATCAATAAATCGGTAGAGTCTATTGTTCAGTTAATGCATAATAAATCGCAAACCGAATTAGCAAAAGAGAGAATTCCAGATTTAACCAAAAAACGAGTTATTGTTATTAAAAAAACTGTAGTTGAAGAGGAGGTGCGCTAATGTTGTCGCCAATCAATATTTCAATGGAGTCGTTAAACTTAATGACTCTTGCCCCAATGCTTATTCCGGTAATTGGCGCACTGTTAATTCTAGTAGTAGATGTAGTAAAAGGTGGATTGCATAAATCACTTTATGTTGTACTGAGCCTTCTCTTTTTAGCCATGGACATGACTGCAGTTGCAGATTCAAGTGGAATATTTGCAACTAATGGAACTGTGCTGGGTGGATTTAATGTTATGCTTATTGATGGACTTGCAATTCTTGCACAGTTCATAATTGTTGGTGCATCTATGTTGTTTATTCCTTTGGCAATGACGCATAAACGTTTCCATGAGTTCCAATATCCTGAATTTTTTGCACTTTTCTTGTTTATGATAGCAGGTTTTCAGTTTATGGTTGCAACAGATAATCTTATTTTAGTATTTGTTGGACTAGAGACTTCATCTTTAGCTCTTTATACTTTAATTGCTATGCATAACCGTGATAAATCATTTGAAGCTGCAGTGAAGTATTTTACTATGGGTGCATTAGCAGCAGGCTTTTTTAGTTTTGGAGCTATGATATTTTATGCACTTACTGGTTCAGTTGAGATTCATAAAATTGCATTAGTACTTGCGGCTAATGGATATGCTGATATCGGCTTTGTCTTAGTTGGAATTGCTTTCTTCCTGGCTGCATTTGGATTTAAACTATCACTTATACCATTCCACACATGGGCACCTGATGTTTATGAAGGAGCTTCGGCAGCTATGGCTGGATATATGTCTATTGTTCCAAAAATTGCAGCATTTGTAGTTGCTATGAGATTTTTTGAATTCTTAGTACACAGTGGTATCGTCTGGCTGGATGTAATGCTTTATATCGTTGTAGTAGTAACTATGACAGCTTCAAATATGTGGGCACTTGTTCAAACTGATGTAAAACGTATGCTTGCATATTCATCGATTTCTCATGCCGGTTTTGTTATGGCAGCTATATTAATTGGTACAACACAAGCTAACTCAGCACTTTTCTTATATTGGATACTTTTTAGCTTTACAAATCTTGGATCATTTTCTATGCTTTGGATGTCAAGACAAAAACATCTTCCAGATCATCAGAGTTCAGATCATTCGTATGATAAATTTGCAGGTATGATTAAAACAGCTCCTGTTGCTGCAATGATTATGGCACTCTTTATGTTAAGTTTGGCAGGTCTTCCTCCATTCGCACTATTTTGGGGTAAACTTTATATGATCTCTTCTGCTGTAACAGGTGGTTTTACATTCTTAGCACTTATAATGGCACTAAACTCTGCTATTGCTGGATATTATTATTTGAAATTGATTGTGTATATGTTTATGAAAGAACCAATTCAAGGGAATGACGGAAATATCTACGTAGCAAATGCAACTTTAGCTTTAAAAACGATAATTGGTATTGCAGCTATAGGAACTATATTTGCTTTTGTAGCTATAAATCCACTACTTGAGTTTATAACTGCTTTTGTATATAACAGTGGCTATTAACTAGAACTATCTTACTTTTAAAGGAGAAGAGCATTTGTACAGATACATAATACTCTTGGCCTTTATCTCCATACGCTCTTTTGCACTTGAAATTTCAATTGAAAGTGCAAAAGATGATTTTACAAAATATTCTGTCTTAACGATAGTTGAAGAAAAAAATAATTTTATTTGCCAAGAACGTAAAGATCATTTTAATATAACTATAGAAATTATATGTGCATTTAGTAAAAAGCCAGCAGAAAATATAAAATATATTCAAAATGACTTTTTTAAAGTGAACAGTTTTTATAAGAAAGATACCTTCTTTATTTCTATAAAACCATTTTATAAAATTAAATTACTTCCGGAAATTTTTGATCTCTCAAAAGATGATACTGTCTTTAGTGCCGATGTAGAAGTTGCAAAGCGATGGAGTATTGTTGGATACAAAAAAAAATTTCCACTTCTAAAAGAAAATGAGAAATCAGATTTAGCACTTAATTTTCCTTTTTACCTTGACAAAGATAAATTACCATATGTTGGTAGTTTGGATCTCAAAGGTAACCCGGTTTATATTAAAAAGGTTGAAGATGTTACTGAATACTTGAAGGTAAAACGATATTTTTCCAAAAAGATGTATGAAGAAGCCTTAGAATTGATTAATGATATTTTAGAAGCATATCCAAATACACTGTTTAAATCAGAATTACTTTTTTACAAGATAAAGATTTATAATAAGATAAAAGATTATGAAAATGTAATTAGTAATGCAAAAGTCTTTTTGCGTGAATACTCATCAGATGAGAATATACCAGAAGTTCTTTCTTTAATGGCAAAAGCATATGCTCAAATAGGGCAGAATACTGATGCTGATTATTTCTTTGATAGATTATTTAGTGAGCATAAAGGAAATGTGTATGCGCAATGGGGATATATTTACAAAGGAGAAATGCTTGAAGCTTCAGGTGGTAATAAAGCTGCAATCAAGTACTATAAGAAAGCGCTATATGCAACGAAAAGCTTAGAAGTAGCAGCAGCAGCAGCATATCATTTAACAGATATCCTATTACAAAACAACGCGAGAAAAGCTGCAAAATACGCAATGAAGATTATTAGTGCAAAACCAAGCTATTTTATGCAAAATATAAAAGATTCTATAAAAATGATGAATAAACTTGCAGATAAAGGTGAATATAAAACAGCAGCATCGATTGCAGAGGTTATGCTTAAAAGTATGGGCCCGACTTATGATGAATATGAAGAGTTATTGAAAAACAGAGGATTATGGTTAGCTAAGACTGATAATAAAGAAGCGGCCTTGAAAGCTTTAAATGATTATATGAAAAAATTTCCTGATGGTGATTATATTGATGCGGTTCAAACAGTAAAAGATGGGCTTTTCTTTGAAAATAAAGACCTAAATACAACGGAAAAATTGGCAGAATACAATAAATTAATTCAAGAGTATTCAGGTGATACGATTGCAAATAAAGCGCTTTATAAAAAGGCTCAACTTCTCTTAAAAGAGAAAAGATATGAAGATGTTTTAGCTATGCAAGATGAAATTAAGGCTCTTGATACTGAACTCTATCCTGAAACAGATAATATTATCAAAGAGGCTGCTATTGGCTTAATGGAGAGTTCTTTAAAGAAGAAAAACTGTAAAAATGTTTTAGTTGTTGCCAATGATTACAATATAACACTCTCAGATAGTTGGGATGATGGTGTCTATGAATGTGCAATGAAGGGAGGAGATTTTCAACTTTCTAAAGAGATTGCATCCAAAAATTTAAAATCAGATAATTTACAAGAGAGAAAAAAATGGCTCTATAGATACCTTAAAATTGATTTTGAAACTGGAAATTATAGTGAAGTAGTAGATGTGGCAAAAGACCTAATAACACTTATAGATGATATAAAAAGATCACCTTATAAGGATGTATATAGATATCTCTTTGATGCATATGAACGTCTTGGAGAGCAAAAGAATATGATGCAAACAATGGCTCAAATCGAAGATATTTTTGGTCTTAGTTATAAGGATATAGATAGATATGTTGCAATGGCAACACTTGGTAATAATCTTAAGGATGATAATATAGTAATAAAATATGCCAGTAAAGTAATGCAAATTCAAAAACGTTCTCATTCACATGCTCAAAGTCCATATATAGAATTCACACTATACGATACCTATATCAAAAGAAATGATTATACGAAAGCTTTAGAAGTAATCAAATCACTTAATGATGTTGCATTAACAAAAGAACAAAGATCTCGTCAAAAGTATCTTTTAGGAATGGTTTTGAGTAAACTATGGAGAGATACAGAAGCTACAAAAGCTTATAATGAAGCAATAAAAGCTGATCCCGAGTCTGCTTGGGCAAAACTTGCAAAATCAGCTTTAAGTATTTAATTTAAAGTTCTAAGCAGTCACTTATACTATACAGACCTACATCCTTATCTACAAGCCATTTTCCAGCACGCAGTGCACCTTTTGAAAAGGTGTTACGTGAGGTTGCTGTATGATTGAGTTCTATAAATTCACCATCATTATAAAAACCAACTGTATGACGTCCTACAATATCTCCACCTCTAAGTGCCATGACAGCTATCTCATCTTTACTGCGTTCTCCTATATTACCATCACGTCCACTAACACGTACTTTATCAATGTCTAGTCCCCGTCCATGTGCAGCTGATTCACTGAGTGTGAGAGCTGTACCACTAGGAGCATCTTTTTTATGTCTATGATGCATTTCAACTATCTCAATATCAAAGCCTTCAAGAGCCGCAGAAGCTTGATGTACAAGTTTATTTAAAAGTGCTACACCCAAAGACATATTGGTAGCATAGAGTATAGGCATAATTTCACTTGCTTGTTTTAAAAGATTTAACTGATGTGCATTGAGACCAGTTGTTCCGATAACCAATGGCTTAGGAGTTTTAATAGCCTCTTCTAAAAGCAGTTCACATGCCTCAGGAAGAGAAAAATCTATAATAATATCACTTGCATTTAAAAATGAGTGCATATCTGATGTGACTAAAACAGAAGGGTCAATTGCAAAGTCCAAAGAGTTTCTTACATAAACAGCATTGAGAGCCATCCCTTCTGTCGCTTTTAAATCTTCAATAAGTAGTTTTCCAACACGACCACTTGCGCCAAATACACCGACTTTAATATCTGCCATTTTTTTCCTTTAGTTTAATAATTCATCGACATAGCTAATTGCACTAATGCCTGCAACTGCACCATCACCTGCTGCACTGACAACCTGTTTAGGTGCTTCGATTCTCATGTCACCTGCTGCAAAAAGTCCAGGAGTTGATGTTCTCATGCTAAGATCTACAATAACTTGTCCCTGCTCATTGACATCACATAGAAAAGTTCCATCTTCTTGAATAAGTGTTTGGTTATTTACATCATTACCGACAAATGTAAAGACACCCGGTACTTCTATATCACGAATATTACCATCTTTATCTTTTACTTTTATGCCCGTTACACCCATGGCATCTCCGTAAACTTCATCTGGAACAGAATTCAGTACGAGTTCTATCTTCTCGTTTTCCTCTACACGTTTTACAGTATTTGGTGCTGCACGGAATGTATCACGTCTATGGATTAAATAGACCTTTGAACAGATCTTAGCAAGGTACAGAGCCTCTTCTAGTGCAGTATCGCCACCCCCAATAACCACTACTTCTTTTTCTTTATAAAAAAAGCCATCACAAGTAGCACAGGTGCTGACACCCTTGCCAAAAAATTCATCTTCACCTTTAAATCCAGCACGCCTAGGAGATGATCCTGTACATACTATTACTGAGTGTGCATGTATGACACTATCATCATTTTTGATGATAGAAAAGATATCCCCATCTTTTCTAACCTGTTTAACTTCAACCATATCATGTTTAAGACCAAATTTCTGACATTGCTGTGGCCATGGCATCATTAAGTCCATTCCAGTAATATCACCGGTAACTCCTGGATAGTTCTCTATTTCAGAACTTTGTGTAATTTGCCCACCAGGCATGCCTTTTTCAAACATTGTAACATTTTCAAGTCCACCTCGTGTTGTGTAAAGTCCTGCTGTAAGACCTGCTGGACCACCACCGACAATTGCACAGTCTAAAATATTGCTCATGTTCTCTCCTTGGGTTTATAAAGTTTTTATTTCTTTGGATAATGCATCAAGATTATCAAGTTTACGTATCATACTATCTTGTTTATAAAGAGACTCTTTGATTCTTTTTATAAAGAAAATAGATGGAACTTCATAAATATTAAATCGTTGAATAAATTTTAGTGATGTATTAGTACCAGAACGTAAGAAAGTAGTTGTTTGTGAATTTTTATGAACTTTATTGTAGTAGTCAATCGCAAGAATTGGATTATTAAGATTAAGATTTGCAAGTTTTTCCATACTCCCTTTGTTCCGTGAAGAGTAAAATACTACAATATAGGTCTTTTTTTTTGGTATAAAAATATCATTTTTCTCATAAAAAGACCAATCTCTGAAATTAATGAACTTGTATTTTGAAAATTTATAGTTGAAGTAAGCAAAGGCACCAGCAATCATTGCTGCACCAAAAAAAGAGGCTAAGAGTGTGGAAAGAGAGAAGAGACTTTTGCCTCCCTTCCTTGCCACCTTTTAAAACCTTATAGTTACGCTAAAAGAGCGTCAAGTTTCTGAGCAAATGCATCTTTAGAAGCTGCACCTACCATTTGATCAACAAGCTCACCATTCTTGAAGAACATTACAGTAGGAATAGAACGGATACCGAATTTAACAGCAATCTCTTGCTCTTCATCAGTATTTACTTTACAGATTTTTGCTTTTCCGTCATAATCTTCAGCTAGCTCTTCAATTACTGGAGCAATCATACGACAAGGACCACACCATGGAGCCCAGAAATCTACTAGTGCTACACCATCAGAAAGTGTTGCTTCAAAATTGTCAGCAGTTAATTCAATATATTTACCCATTAGGATTTCCTTTTTGTTATTGTTTGAAGTATTATACAAGTGCTATTATTAATAATAACTTTATATTTTATAGAACTTAGTTTATAGTTTTTCTTTTTTAGGAAAAATTAGCAAAAAAGTTTCAATTTTTTTATAGAAACTATTTGTATAATTCTCAAAATTCATTTTAATAAAGGCAAATAGCTTTGGAATTAAATATTACAGATGGTAAACTTGGTATTCGACCACCGGTTGCAAAACCACATCCTGGTTTTTTTTATGAAGTTACAGAAGAGCGTTTTCGTACAATGGTTCATGATCATTATGAATTAATAAGAACAAGTGATATAGCTTTTTTATTTCCTGTTTTTGATGATGAAGATTTTGCTGAAGCTCAAAAACATGCGGCAGATTTTCTCATAGAAATTTCAGGTGGGCCTGATTATTTTACACAAAGCAGAGGAGCACATCAAATGGTAGGACGTCATGCTCCTTTTCGTATAGATGAGAAAGCAAGGCGTACTTGGCTGGAGTTATATCAACCGCTGTTGTATCAGCTGGCAGAAGAGGGAATATCTGTAGAATATATAGAATCTTTTTGGAACTATCTTGATATATTTTCTCAATGGGTTATTAATACACCAATACAAAAGAGTTAAAGTTTTAAAAACTTTTTTTCTCTTTGTATGAAGTAGGCACACTCTGTGTAGCCAATATTTGTAATCATTTGCATGAGCTCTTCATTGTAAAGGCCAACTTGTTCTGGTTTGTGTGCATCTGATGCAAATGTAATAGGAATATCTAACTTGTAAGCCTCTTTTAAAAGTTCTAATGAAGGATAAGCCTCTTTTACGGGTTTTCTATAGCCTGCGACATTTATCTCTAAAACCATATCACTCTCTTTTATGGCATAAAGTGCATTTTTTGCCATGTTAACAATGTCTTTATTTGGCATAAAATTAAAGACTTTGATTAAATCCAAATGCCCTACAATATCAAAGAGGTTACTTTTTGCCATAGCTTCAATAGTATCAAAATATTTTTGCCATACTGCATCGACATCTTGCTCTTTCCATTTGGCAAGAAATTCAGGATTATCAAATCCCCAAGCTTCTAAAAAATGTACAGAACCGATAAGATAATCAACATCTGCATTTAAAACACGCTTGTCCATATGGCCAGGAAGATAATCTACCTCATAGGCTAATAAGATTTTGATTTTATCTTTATATTGCTCTTTAGCTAATTTAACCGCATTTTCATACTTTTGCATATCTTTAAATTGCATTCGATATTGAGGATCATAGTCCATGGGTGCATGATCAGAAAAACCAAAAATCTGAGTTCCTTGTTTTATAGCTGCATTTATGTATTCTTCTATTTCTCCCTCAGCATGATTACAAAGTGGTGTATGGTTGTGTAAATCTACTATCATTTTTTTCTCGAATTTATTTATTTTATGCTATTATAGTGATATTTAATAAATTAAACGAACTTTTTATGATGGAGCACTTTTATGACACAAGAAGAACTAGATGCATTAATGAATGGTGATATGGATATGGATGAGCTCTCTGATGAAACGGAGAGTGATACTCCTTCTGCGAACAGTGAGCAAACAGCCGAAGAAGAAATGGCTAGTGACAATAGTGAAAGTGCAGATATCCTTGAAAAGAATATAAAATCAGCAAAATTGCCGCTTCCTGCAACTGATGAAAATAAAATGGTGCACCAGCTTGATGATGTAACAAAAGAGTCTGAAGAAAAAGCGAGTGAGATTTTTGATATCATTGAAGTAATCAGCAATGATTTAATGGAAAAAGAAGAAACACTTAATGCAGTATTGGAAGTTTTGAGCTCTAATGTCGAACTTTTTGAAAAACTTGTTACAAAATTTCCGGATGTTACAACATTTCAAACGCAGTTGGAAATGAATCAAAAGGCAGTTGAAGATATAAATCAGACAATTGAGATTTTGCAAAATAGTGGAGATTCTATTATGAGTGTAATGGATATTATGCAGTATCAAGATATTCACCGACAAAAAATTGAGCGTGTCATTAATGTTATGCGTGCACTTTCAAAATATATGAACACACTCTTTGAAGGTAAAATAGATGATGAAAAACGTGTCTCTTCAGCGACACATATTGCTGGTGATACACACAATGATGTTGCATCTACTGAAGATATTGAAGCACTTTTGGCACAGTTTGGAAGTTAATGAAAAAAGTTGAACTATTATCTCCTGCGGGGACATTGGAAAAATTAAAAATTGCATTTGATTATGGTGCAGATGCTGTTTATGGTGGGGTGAGTCATTTTTCGCTTAGAATTAGAAGTGGGAAAGAGTTCACTTTTGAGGATTTTGAAGAGGGCATCAAGTATGCTCACGCAAGAGGCAAAAAGGTCTATGCTACCATTAACGGATTTCCTTTTAATTCACAGCTCAATCTTTTGAAAAAACATATTTTAAAGATGGCAGAGCTCAAGCCGGATGCTTTTATTGTAGCGACTCCGGGTGTGCTTAAACTTGCACACGAACTCGTACCTGATATGCCGCTGCATCTCTCAACACAGGCAAATGTTATGAATGTGCTTGATGCAAAAGTCTATTATGATATGGGTGCGACGCGTATTATTACTGCACGTGAGATAAGTTTGAAGGATTTAAAAGCCATAAAAGAGGAGCTTCCTGATTTAGAGCTTGAAGTCTTTGTACATGGAAGTATGTGTTTTGCCTACTCCGGACGCTGTCTTATCTCAACACTCCAAAGTGGTCGTGTGCCAAATCGTGGAAGCTGTGCAAATGATTGTCGTTTCCCTTATGAGATATATGCTGCAAACCCTGAAACCGGAACTCTCTTCAAGCTTGAAGAAGAAGAGGGGATAGGTACCTACATTATGAACTCAAAAGATCTCAATCTCGCTTCGCATATTGAAGAGATTTTGGACTCGGGTGTAGTGGATAGTGTAAAAATAGAAGGGCGAACAAAAACAGCCTATTATGCAGCGGTAACTGCAAAAGCTTACAGAATGGCCATAGATGACTACTATACAGATAAGATAGAAACGCAAAAGTATCAGTATGAGTTGGAGTCGCTTCAAAATCGTGGTTATACCGATGCTTATCTTGTCTCACGCCCTTTTGAAAAGCATGATACTCAGTCGCTTGATTTTACTATGCAGCTTGGAACACATCAGGTAACAGGTGTGACAAATGAAGCAGGAACACACTATATGTGTAAATTTACAACACGACCAGGTGATGAACTTGAAGTAGTGGCTCCACTTGATGTGCAGATAGAGCTTGTTGATAATGAAATCGGTAGAACGTATGAGAAAGATGGTCGGCTTTATATGCAGTTTAAGCAGTTAAAAGCGCAAAATGGTAAAGTATGGGAGACTGTTCATAGTGGTAATGTTAATCCTATTGAACTGCCGACACAGTTTCCGGCTTTTACCTTTTTTAGAATTCCTTCACATCCGGATATGGGGACCTATCCAAAAAGTTGAATATTATATATGGATAATTTAATTAAAGAAAAACGTTCTTGGCTGAGACAGCTTTTATATAATCCTCATATAGGTATATTAGTAACGGATATGGAACGTAAGATTACTTTTGTCAATGAACATCTATGTGCAAAAACCGGTTATATAAAAGAGGAAATATTAGGTCTAGATTCACGTATTTTTCATACGAGTGATGCATCTTATGAAAAATTTTTTAAACTTGTTGTGAAACTTGCGCAAGAAGGTAAACCTGTTAGTATTGATTACCAATCCAGACATAAAAATGGTCATATAATGTGGGTTACTATTTCTGGAAACCTTTTAGAGAGCAAAAAAGAAGTTCTGTGGACCATTATAGATATTACAGACAGAGTTGAAAAAGAAAAAGAGATAAAAAGCCTTAAAGAGCGTATGGAAGTAGCACTGGTTGGTAATAATGCAGGTGTTTGGGAATGGAATTTGACAACTAAGAGACTTTTTGCATCGCCTGAATGGAAAAAAATGCTTGGTTATGAAGATGAAGAACTTTCAAATGAAATTACCATTTGGACACAAAGAGTCCATCCTGATGATTTCAAATTTGTTATGGAATATTTAGAAGAATCAATTCAAAACAGAGAAGAAAAGCTTGAAAATATCCATCGTCTGCAACATAAAGAGGGACATTGGATTTGGATTTTAGCTAGAGCAACTGTTATTTACGAAGAGGATGGAACTATCCGACTTGTGGGGATTCACACAAATATTACCAATCAGAAAAATATAGAAGATGAGCTTTTTAATCAAAAAAAACGTCTTGAATATTTGGCGCATCATGATGTATTAACAAATCTTCCAAACAGACTTCTTTTTAACAACAAGCTGCGTGAGTCATTGGAGAAGGCACAGAAAGAGGAGAAATTCTTAGCAGTATTGTTTATTGATCTAGATCATTTCAAAGAGATCAATGATTCATTTGGACATGATACAGGGGATGTGGTTTTACAGATTGTTACAAAAAAACTTTTAGATAATCTTGAAACTACAGATACTCTGGCAAGGCTTGGTGGTGATGAGTTCGCCATTATTGTGGAAAATATTAATAATGAAACAGCTGTCGCACAAATGACACAAAAAATCATTAATCTTTTTTCAGAACCAATTTTACTGGATGGGTATCCATTTTATATCTCATGTAGTATTGGTATAAGTCTTTTTCCTGAAGATGATGAAGATGCAAGTAACCTTCTTAAATATGCGGATACTGCTATGTATAAAGCAAAAGATAATGGACGTAACTGTTATGCTTTCTATCAAGAAGAGATGACGCAGCATGCTTTACAAAAAGTTATTATTGAAACCGAATTAAGAACGGCATTACAAGAAGAACAGCTTCTTATCTATTTACAGCCACAATTTAATGCGAAAGAAGACAAACTTGTAGGTATGGAGGCATTGGTTCGTTGGGAACATCCTAGAGCTGGTTTTTTGACACCAGATAAATTTTTATCTGTTGCTGAAATATCAGGTTTGATTGTAGATATAGATCGTTATATAATTAAAAAAGCTATTAAACAATTGGTGCAGTGGTATGCCAAAGGCTTTAAGCCCGGTGTTCTTGCTATGAATATTTCTGTACAGCAACTCTCGAAAAATGATTTTGTTTCATTTATAAGATCTGTACTTCAAGAGTACAAATGCAAGCCAGAGTGGATAGAACTTGAAGTAACTGAAAGTGGTTTGATGAAAAATCCTGCGAATGCAATTAAAATTTTACAAGAGTTGAGTGATTTAGGTTTAGAACTTGCTGTTGATGATTTTGGCACAGGATATTCATCGCTTTCATATTTAAAAAAATTACCGATAAACAGACTTAAGATTGATAAATCTTTTGTAGATGATCTTCCTGAAGATGAAGAAGATATCGCAATAACAAGAGCAGTTATTGCTCTTGCAAAAAGTTTAAATCTCAATGTGATTGCTGAAGGTGTTGAAACGCACGCGCAAAAAGAATTTTTAGTTGCAAACGGATGTGAAAAGATTCAAGGATATCTATATGCAAAACCAATGGCAATGGAAAAATTGCAAGAGATGCTTCTAAAATAAGATGATATAATTACATCATTAAAAATGCAAGGAAGAAATAGATGAAATTTGTTTCAATTATTATAGGTTCAAAGAGTGACTATGAGGTTATGAAATCGTGTTCTGATACATTAGAGAGTTTTGGAGTTAATTATGAGATGATTATCTCTTCTGCTCACCGTTCACCAGAGCGTACAAAAGAGTATATAGAAGAAGCAGAAAAAAAAGGTGCACAGATCTTTATCGCTGCTGCTGGTATGGCTGCGCACTTAGCTGGGGTACTTTCATCTAAAACTGTTAAGCCTATTATCGGTGTTCCAATGTCAGCTTCTGCTCTTAGTGGAATTGATGCACTTCTCTCAACCGTACAGATGCCGGCTGGTATGCCTGTTGCTACTGTTGCTATCGGAAAAGCGGGAGCAATTAATTCAGCTTATCTCGCAATGCAGATCTTGGCACTTGATAATGAAGAGTTGGCCATAAAACTTAAAGAAGATCGTATTGCTAAAGCTAAAAAAGTAGAGATGGACTCGCTAGAAATAGAGACAATCATAAAATAGTTTTAAAAAGCAGGAGAGAATAATGCAGTGGATGAGTGATGAGGAATATAGTGAACTGACAGGTTTAGAGTTGTCAGCTATTGATGATCTTATAGAACGTGGAAAGCTTACTGTAAAAGTAGAAGATGGTGTTCGCTATATAGATCCATCAAAAGGTGCCACTGAAGTTGTTGTTCCTGCAAAATTAAGTGAACTGAGTGAAAAAAATAAGCATGAGATGCTTGTTCAACCTGAGTTCGTTGAAAAAACAATTGGAACAATCATAAATCTTCATGAGAAAGTTCTTGATGCAAAGGATGAGACACTTGAAGCTGTACGTGCAGAAAATACTTTCTTACGTGAGGCTTTGGCATCACTGCAAGAACTTTATGATGAAGATAGAAAAACCATTCATACTCTCCAAGAACAATTGAAACTTTCTCAACAAGAAGTTGAATTTATGCGTCGTAAATATAAACTGATGTGGAATAAAGCAATAGAAGAACATACAGATTCTGACTCATGAACATAGCCCAAGAGTGTGTTAGATGTATTATTAATCAAAGTGTAAAAGTAGCAGATGCAATTAATGCAGATGAAGACTTAAGTAAAAGACTTTTTGCAACAGTTGAAACAATGAGCAGAGATTTTTCATTTCAGCTCTCTCCACCAGAAGTCGCATCGGATGTTTATGAAAAAATGGCATTTTTAGCACAAAAAGAAGATCTTTACGATGAGGTAAAAACACTCTCTACACAAAAAGCACAGGCTTTTGTACCATTACTTAATAAGAAACTTGCTATCTCTAAAAATAAGCTTTTAACAGCAACAAAAATAGCTGTGGCTGGTAATGTGATAGATTTGGCTGCTGCAGTAGAGTTTGATTTGGCAGAAGAATTGAATAAAATATTTCACACAGAATTTACGCATAGTGATTTTAATGCTTTTGAAAAAGAGCTTTCTAAAGTAAAAAAAGTACTTATACTTGGGGATAATGTTGGTGAACATGTATTTGACTACCTTTTTATAGAAGTTTTACAAGAACTTTATCCACAAATAGATTTTATATATATGGTAAGAGGTACTCCAATTATTAATGATGTGACAATGAAAGAGGCACGTCAAATTGGATTTGATAAGATATGTAGGCTTGTAGACAGTGGAGTAAATACTCCAGGATTCGTATATGCAAGAGCAAATAGAGAAGCTCAAAAGATCTTCGATGAAGTAGATCTTGTTATAAGCAAGGGAATGGGGAATTATGAGTGTCTCTCGCCTTCACATCGAAAGAATATATGTTTTTTGCTGAAAGTAAAATGCGATGTAGTTGCCGCTTCTCTCGGTGAGCATATTGGTGATATCATTTGCAAACTCGTTTAAATAGTAAAAAAGTCTCTTTCGATATAATACGAAAAATAAAATAAGGCAAGATAAATGATAACTTTTAGTGAGATGCTACTTAAACTACAAGAATTTTGGATGAAACAGGGGTGTAATATTGTACAACCCTACGATATTCCAGCAGGAGCAGGAACATTCCATCCGGCTACTTTTCTTCGCTCACTAGACTCAACTCCTTGGGCTACTGCTTATGTGGCTCCTTCACGCAGACCCACAGACGGGCGTTATGGAGAGAATCCAAACAGACTAGGAAGCTATTACCAGTTTCAGGCTATAATCAAACCATCACCTGACAATATTCAAGAGCTCTATTTGCAATCATTGGAGTATTTGGGATTAGATGTAAGTAAACACGATATCCGCTTCATTGAAGATAACTGGGAGTCTCCAACACTTGGTGCATGGGGACTTGGTTGGGAAGTATGGCTTAATGGTATGGAAGTGACACAGTTTACCTATTTTCAACAAGTTGGAGGCATTGAGTGTTCTCCTGTAACTGCTGAGATAACG
>Ga0256828_1000133_pt1 | contig 49465 bp, 49 predicted proteins | sample CV88metaG_FD_185993 | JGI IMG/M metagenome (GOLD analysis project Ga0256828, IMG submission 185993) | Hydrothermal vent microbial communities from East Pacific Rise, Pacific Ocean - CV88 | ecosystem: Environmental > Aquatic > Marine > Hydrothermal vents | place: Pacific Ocean: East Pacific Rise...
TATAGAACATTGGGCCAGATTCAATTTTATGTTCTGCCATTTTTTTAGAAATAATATCTGGTGGAATATAAGAAGCTTCAAGGAGAACTGTTCCCTCATTTTTTGTCACTTTAGAAGCATCATTTTGGATAACACCAACAATAGATGCACACTCACCATCACTACGCTGAATAGATGCAAAATCTTGCTCATTTTCAGTTAAAATAATTTTTGCCATAGAGTCATCTTGTGCAAAAAAATCATGACTATATGCACGAAGTATAACGCCTGTAGTGTGTGTAACATATGAAAGTATTGCATCTACATCATGTTCATACGTTTCTTCAATCTGTGCAAGTCTTAATTTTACAAGAAGTGGTAATGAAAGCTCTTTTAAATCAAGTGCTTTATAACGAAGATTTACATCAAACTCTTTTTCATGTGTTAAAGAAACTATACGTCCAATACCTCTTTTAGCATCATTATCACTTAAAATATACTCTTTTATAGGCTTATCAAAAGCAGCACTTAAATCTCTAGCAATACCTCTAATACTAAGACAATCACCTCTATTTGCAGTAAGTTCTATCTCAATCAAATCATCATTAAAGTAAGGGTTACTACTCACTTCTTTACCAAGAGTACAATCACCCATACTCTCGTCAAGTTCCATAATCCCTTTACCTAAATCAGGTAATCCAATTTCACCCGCAGAGCATATCATCCCCTCAGAATCAACTCCACGAAGTTTTACAGGTTTAATTTCCATACCATTTGGCATAACAGCACCAATCGTTGCAACCACTACATTTAAACCCGCACGTACATTAGAAGCACCACAAACAATTTGTCTTGTTGCACTTCCTATATCTACTTTACAAATATTGAGTTTATCAGCATCTGGATGTTTTTCACACTCTAAAACCTTACCAAAAACAATTTTTTGAGGTACTCTGTATTCGTGAACTCTATCTACTTCCAAACCAATAGAGTTTAATGTTTTTGCAATCTCATCTGTAGATACATTGCGTAAATCTATCCATTCATTTAACCAAGATTTTGTAATTATCATTGAAATTGCTCCAGTAATTTAATATCGCCTTCAAAAAGTGAACGAAGGTCTCCAATCTGATGAATAAGCATAGCAAATCGCTCTACTCCAAGCCCAAAAGCATATCCACTAACATTTTTGTATTCTACGGCTTTAAAAACATTTTCATCAACGATACCACATCCTAAAACCTCAAGCCATCCTGTATGTGAACATACACGACATCCTTCACCTTTACAAAATACACAAGAGATGTCTACTTCAGCAGATGGTTCTGTAAAAGGAAAAAATGATGGTCTAAAACGCACAGCAACATCACCAAACATATACTTTAAAAAGTCTTCAAGTATAAATTTTAAATTTGCAAATGAAACTTTCCCCTCTTCGTCAACAACAAGTCCCTCTATCTGATGGAACATAGGTGTATGTGTCAAATCGTAATCACGACGAAAAACTGCACCAGGTGCTATCATTCTAATAGGTGGTTTAGAAGAAAGCATTGTTCGTATCTGAACTGGTGAAGTATGTGTACGAAGAAGCATCTCATCTTTAAAGTAAAATGTATCTTGCATATCTCTTGCCGGATGATATTTAGGAAGGTTTAATGCTTCAAAGTTATGAAAATCATCTTCAACAATCTGCCCTGTTTTTACAGCAAAATTCATTGATGAAAAATATTCTACAATTCTATCCATTGTTTCCATTACAGGATGTAGTGCACCTGCTGAAGAATTTGTAGAGAACATTGAAACATCAATTGCTTCAGCTTTCATAGCTTCTTGTAATTCTTGAGTTTGTAAAATAATTTTTCTTGCTGTAAACTCATTCATAAGGGCTGACTTATGTTTATTTAGCTCTTTTGCGAACTGACCTTTTTGCTCATTTGGCACATCTTTCATCTTAGCAAATTCAGCTGCTAAAACACCTTTCTTACCAAATATTGCAACGCGTATCTCTTCTAAAGCATCAACACTGTCTGCTTCGTTAATTTTATCGTACCACTCTTTCAATATAGAGTCTCCATAATTATAAAAATTTTTAAGAGATTATACTCAAAAATTTGTTACAAATAGCTTCATTCAATCTTTAGTATGTTATAATCAAAAAAAACAAGGAACGAAATATGTGTTTATTTTGTAAAATAGTCAACAAAGAGATTCCATCAAACATTATTGCTGAAAATGAAAATTTTATTGCATTTCATGATATTAATCCAAAGGCACCTGTTCACATTTTAGCTATTCCAAAAGTACATGTAGATAGTTTTAACGAAGTATTACCAGAAACAATGGCAGGTATGACAGAATTTATAAAAGAGATTGCAAAAGAAACAAAAATTGAAAAATCAGGATATAGAGTAATTACAAATATTGGAGAAAATGGTGGTCAAGAAGTAAAACACCTACATTTTCACATCTTAGGTGGTGCAAAATTAAAATGGGGACATTTCAGCGATGCTGATCCAAAAGACTTTATATAAAGAAAGGTATTAATACCTTTCTTCTAGCTGCAACAAGCTTGAATCTCTCCTAAATCTATTTGAGAGCCTCCACCACTTATCATCTCCTCTTTTTCACGAATAACTTGACCATTGTGTGTGATAGTATATGTAATTTTTGTTGTATCTCTAATAGTATTGATAGTAGAGCAATATGTCTCAACAGAAGCCATAACCCATCTTGCTGCTTGTGTATCATCTCCATCAGAATCAAAACTATAAGTAAGATGTAGTTGTACAAACTTTCGAGGGTGATCTTCAGCTCTAACAACCTCTCCATCCACTACTAAATTTTTAACTTCAAAACCTTGATTTTTAGGAAGAAGTATAATATCTGTTGCACTACATGTAATAAGTCCTGAAAGAAAATATTCTACAGGTGAGATAACAGGACAATCAATAATAAAGCTTGAATTTGCAGTTTTTGCTTCAAATTGCATCCCCTCTTTATGTGTTACACTTACTTTCATCTATTTTTTTCCCTCTAAATAACTTTTAAAATAGTGAAGTTGTTCCTCTGTTCTTTTCGAAGCTGTTCCACCCTCTGAAGTTCTTGCATTCATAGAGTGTCTCAAACCTAAGTACTCCATTACATCTTCATTAATACGTTCATCTATCTCTTTAAGATACTTAAAGTCCATTTTAGAAAGATCAACACCTAACTCTTCCCCTTTAGCAACAGCACGACCTGTAATGAAATGTGCTTCACGAAATGGAATACCACATTTTTCTACTAAGTAGTCAGCTAAATCTGTTGCACTTAAATGCCCTATAGCACAAGCACTTTCCATATTTTGTGCTTTTACTTCCATCGTTTTTATAGCTTCTTTTAAAATTTCAAGTGAAATTTCAGCAGTTTCTACTGCATCAAAAACACCCTCTTTATCCTCTTGTGTATCTTTATTATACGCTAATGGTAAACCTTTCATCACTGTTAAAAGACCTACAAGTGCACCATAAACACGACCTGTTTTTCCACGAAGAAGTTCCGGAACATCAGGATTTTTCTTTTGAGGCATTATAGAACTTCCTGTAGAGTATTCATCACTTAACTCTACAAAACCAAACTCATAACTTGACCATAAAACAAGCTCTTCAGAAAGACGAGAAATATGCATCATCATTGTAGAAATATTAAAAAGAATCTCTAGCGCAAAATCTCTATCACTTACAGTATCAAGACAATTTATACTTACACTTTCAAAGCCTAAAAGTTCAGCAGTTACTTTTCTATCTACATTATGTGGAGTACCAGCAAGTGCAGCACAGCCAAGTGGCGAAATATTATTTCTTTCATAAGAGCTTTCAAAACGTTCAATATCACGTTTAAACATTGAGAGATATGCCCCTAAATGAAATCCAAAGTTAATAGGCTGCGCATGTTGTAAATGTGTCATACCAGGAATTAACGTCTCTGTATGCTTTGAAGCAACGTCTAAAATAACTTCCATTAATGCTTCGATAGCTTTTGCTATCTCTTTGTTTTTACGAAGAACATAACGACGAAAATCAACAGCTACTTGGTCATTACGACTTCTTGCAGTGTGAAGTTTTTTTCCTGTATCACCAATAATTTCAGTAAGGCGTTTTTCAATCCCCATATGAAGATCTTCATCAGATATTTTCCATTCAAACTTACCTGATTCAATCTCTTCTTGTACTTGAGCAAGACCTTTTTTTATAGATTCTAACTCTTCTTGAGTTAAAATACCTTGTTGTGCAAGCATTGTTGCATGTGCTATAGATCCCTCTATATCTTCCTTATATAATTTTCTATCATACATTATGGAAGCATTAAACTCATCAAGTAGACTTGATGCACCGCTACTAAAGCGACCTGACCACATTTTTTGCATTGCGATTCCTTGTAAATTAGTTTTCATTTTATTTTTTGGTATTTTATCGAAAAAGGAGGTTTTTACAAAATTTTAGACTTAGAGGCAAGGCACATTGCCACTATCTTTGGCATATTCCATAAAAAATTGTCTTAAATGTTTTACTTTTTTAGGATATTTTGTCCCTTTAAAATATTTCCAAGATTTCTTGGCTTTTTTGTTTTTAAGGTGTAAAGCAGCTAAATCTTTTCCATCATTAGCAAAAATTTTTTCCCACTCCTTTACTGTATGACTTGCAACATAGTTTTGCCCACCAGTATGACATCGACTGCACTTCTTTAAAAACTCTTTCTGCCCTTTGTAAACCGCAGCATCAGATGATACAACAAAAAAAGCAAGTCCAAAAAAAACAATAAAAACTTTAGTCATAAGCCCATCCTAAAAAATATATTTTCATAGTACATTAGTTATGATTATAAATTCCTTAGAGGGCTTATTATTTATTTAAAATTGCTAAAAAATGCTATAATTGAAACTTATTATAGTTATTTTCATCTAAATCCCAGATTCCTCTCTCTTTCAGTGATTCTACCACACTCGGTGTACAATCAACATCATCAGGCCATCGGCGTGTAAATCCATCAAGTTCATTTTTATTTGTACCATCAACACCAATAACACCATTTTCTATATAAACATCTCTTTGTGCATCTATATTATTTGTTACACGCCATACAAGCATATAAGGGTTTTGCACATCATTTTTCTTTACATCAACAAAAACAACTATACGAATATTTTTGCTCAGTGGTAATAAATCTTGAAAATATTCTTGTGCATTTTTCGTTTTTTCTACACTAATAACAGTTATAGGATTTGCAGTATCTTTCATATATTGTTTTAACTCGATAGCATCATTTATAAGTTCTTTTACCTTTGTAAAGAGTACTTCATCATCAAGAATTTCAGGAGCTTCCACCTCTTTTTCACTTGTTGCATCAATACCAAGCTTACCACCTACAAGTGTTTCAGGAGAAGAGTGGTCAAGTGCATCTAAAATACCTTCAGTAATAAACATAGATTCAGGGGTAAATCTATTGAGCACATACTTAGTAAATGCTTCGTACTCTTCTAAAGCAGGAGCTTTTTCATCAACAAAAATAGCATGTTTCACAAAGCTCATTTGACCAGCACCCCAAAAAGCGTGCATAAACTGTTTTGCATGCCCTTTATATAGAGGCTGCATTTTTGCTAAAATTAGATTATGAAAACCAGCATTTTCAGGCATATGATAGTCAAGTAAATCAGGAGTTGTCGTTTTTAACAGAGGAAAGAAGATTTTTCCTGTAGCCCAACCCATATATTTATCTTCAAGAGGTGGTTTTCCAACAACAGTTGCTAAAAATGTTCTCTCTTCTCTCATAGTAAGTGCTGAAACCTTCATTACAGGATACGGTTCTTCTAGTGTATAGTAACCTGTATGATCACCAAAAGGACCTTCAATCTTCATTTCACTAGGATCAACCCACCCTTCTATCACATAATCAACATCTTTTGGAATGTAAAGCGGTGTTGTCAACGATTTCACAAGCTGTGCAGGTTTCTTTGTGATAAGACCATACATTAAAAGTTCATTTACACCATAAGGAAGTGGTGCTGTTGCACACCAAGTATAAAGTGGATCACCCCCAATAGCTATAGAAACAGGCATTTTTTTCCCAGCTTTTTGATACTGATCAAAAAAGTGAGAAGAGTCTTTATGTATCTGCCAATGCATCCCTAAATGGTTTTTATCATACACTTGAAGTCTATACATACCAAGGTTTACCATTTCACCATCAAGAGACTGTGTATAAACCTGTCCCATAGTGATAAAAGGACCACCATCTTGCTCCCAAGTAGTAAGCACAGGAAGCTTGTATAAATCAACCTCTTTATCAAGATATTTAATTGCTTGACACTCCCCTTCACTCTCTAATCTTTTTGGAAAAATATTTTTTAAAGCAAAAAGTTCTGTTGCCATAGAGATTTTTTCCATAAAGCCTGAAGGTGGCTTCATATGAAGGAGTTTTGTAATCTCATCAGCCACACTTTCTATAGAACGACCAAAAAGAAGTTCACATCTTTTGTATGAACCAAATACATTCATAAGCACAGGCTCTTCAAATTTTTTACCACTTTTTTTATCTACTACATTTGTAAAAAGGAGTGCTTTACCACCATCTTGTTTTTTTACTTCTGCATAACCTAAATGAGGAATCTCTAAATAAATATCTAATTCATCTTCTATTATTTTCAATTCGTCATTATTTTTTAAAAGTTCTATTGTTCTTTTCATTTTTTTCCTTATTTCAAATTCAATATGTTTGAAACATTTAGTTTCCCATAACCATAATAACTATTAAAGCCATTTTCATCATATACTACATTTCCTATTTTATCACTTCTTAAATGAAGTATTTCAACTACTTCATCATGTGTTAAATCTGAATTTTCTTCAAGTAACAAGGCTAAAGCTCCACTTACTATAGGCGCAGCCGCTGATGTTCCTGAAAAATTACCATTATATAAAATATAATCCCCACTATTTTCACCCCTATCACCACTCACATCTAAAGTTGGTAAAGATAAATAATAACCTCCAGGAGCAACAATGTCTAAAGAAGTTCCATAATTACTATATCCTGCTCTTATGTTTTCTTTGGTCGTTGCACCAACAGCTATTACTTCAGGAATAGAGGACTCATCATTATAATCATCTAAATTATAATCATCATTACCTACTGCAAAAACGATAAGTGTTCCTTTCCCATCTCGTCCATTATGTGACAAATCAACTATTTTATCACGTACAGCATCTGAAACATCGTATGTTCCCCAACTACAACTTATAATATCTGCGCCAAATTCTTCTGCTTTATCAAAAAGTTCTATTGTCTCACTTTCTGTCATCGAAGATTTATATTTTAAAAATATAATGGAAACATTATGGGCAACACCTAGCACACCTATATAATTTTCACGAGCTGCTATAATACCAGTAACAGCGCTACCATGATAATCATTAAAATAAGTAGGAGAAACATCTGTTGTTTTTGTTTTAATATCATAGCTTGCAATAACTGCCTTATATAAATCAGGATGATTAGTATCTAAACCATCATCAATAACAGCTACTTTAACATCTTTACCAGAATAAATACGCCCTAAACTACTTAAATGTATATGAGCATCATCATTAATTGCATGTTCATAATAAAAAACATCATTTTTATCAAGATACCACTGCTGATATGTATAAGGATCACTCAACATATCTTGTGGTGTATTATCACTACTACTGTTACAACCTTGAAAACAAAAAAAAGTTATACATATTCCAAGTAAAAAGGTTTTTTTCATCTTTTTCTCATCTGTTTAGTAAAATCAGGATGTGCATAAATAACATTATCAAAACTATTTAATGTATTTGCAATAGTAAGTGTTTGTGATTTATCAGAAGTTTGAAGAAGAAAAATATTCGGGTGAAAAGAGTGTAATAACTTTAAATGAAATCTCTGTATATATGATTCAAGAGCATCTTTATTCTTAAGTTTTACAAGCACTCTATCTCCAATCCCTAATGTTATACCATTCCTCGTTTGGTAATAGAGTAATCCTGTACTTGCTGTTCTTGTTTTATTTGTCATAGGTTCTAAAAATACTTTTTTTCCCCTTTTATAGTAAAAGTCTTCACTTGAAAAAGCTATTACTACAAATACTAAACAAAAAGAAAGAACAAGCCTAAACATGATTAGATTCTTTGGGGCATTTCATCTTTAAAGGCTACTTTTTCAGCTTCCTGTAAAAGTTTCAAAGCACCATTATCTATCATTTTTTCGGCCATTATAATACCAATATCATGCGATTTTTCTTTCAAAACACACATTTTTTCCTGCATAATATGTGTTCCATCACTAAAACCTATCATTGTACGAAACACAACATTCTCACCATCTATAACAGCATTACATGCAACAGGAGCAGAACATCCAGCTCCTATTTTTGATATAAAATCTCTCTCTATTTGTGTACATAAAAAAGTATCCGTATCATTCACACTTTGAGCAACTTCACGCGCAAGAGTATTTGAAGAAACTATCTCTATACCAAGAGCAGCTTGTCCCATAGGTGGAATCATCATATCAAGTGAAAGTTTTTGTGTATAAGGAATATCTTTAAGTAGGTCGAGTCTATATAATCCAATATATGCCAAAATAATGGCATCATACTGCCCTTCTGCAAGTTTACGCAAACGAGTGTTAACATTACCTCGTAAATCTTTTACTTTTAAATCTGGTCGTTTTGATAGAAGTTGCATTCTTCTTCTTAAAGAAGTTGTTCCAACGACAGCACCATGAGGTAAATCTTCAAAAGAAGCATATTTATGCGATAAAAATACATCACTTTGATCTTGTCGCTTCGTAACAGCAGCAAGTTCAAGCCCCTCTGGCATATAAGTAGGTACATCTTTAAGTGAATGTACCGCCAAATCAGCATTTCCTAAAAGCATCTCATCTTCAAGTTCTTTTGTAAAATGCCCTTTACCACCAATAAGAGCTAATGGTTTATCTAAAACTTTATCACCATTACTTACTATTTCATTGAGTTCTACTTCTATATCACTAAAACTATTTTCTACTCTTTCTTTGATATGGTATGCCTGCCAAAGAGCAAGTTGCGATACCCTTGTTGCTATTACGAGTTTTTTCATTATTTTACCGTTTTATATTTTTTCTTTGTTTTATCTATTTTACCATCAAGGTATACAGTTGGTGTTCCAGATACTAAAAGATCACGTGCTGTTTGAATATCTTTTTCAAAAACTTCTTTAACCTCTTTAGTTTCTATATCTTTTTTTGTGATATCTGTTCCAACAGCTGTATTGAATGCTTTTAAAATCTTTGAAACATTTTTTTCCCTAGGGTTTACTTTAATATTATACATTTTTAGAACAACATCTTTAACACCTTGTTTTTCTGCAGCAATTGCAGCTTTCACTATTGTTACAGAAGCAGGATGTATTCTTTCTAATGGAAGATGATAATAATACACTGCATATTTTTCAGGATTAGCTTTCATCTCTTTAATAGCACCTGGTACAAATCCTCTACAAAATGGGCATAAAGGATCAGAAAAAAGGACTACCTTATGCTTTGCATTCTTATTTCCATATAAAAGATTTTCTTTTGAATAATCACCTTCTTTAAATGTGGGCTTAATAACATCTGCCATATTTGCTAAAGTATCCATATTTGTAAGATTTTTAGTAATCATTACTCCATCTGAAAACCAAATCATTTTCTGACGTATCTCATTTTTTGGATTACTTTTTAAGTGAGCTTTGACATCAACGATGTAACCATTCCAACCTTTTAAGTCTTTTAAAGGAACTACATCATCTACTTTTACTTCTACAGCTTCTAAGCGAGGGTTATCACTAAACTCATCACTTAAAAAATCTTCAATTTTTTCACTTGGTGTTGTAGCGTACGCTAAACTACTTAATAGGAGTGTTGTGCTCAATAATCTCAACATCGATGACATCGGAATCCTTTTCATTTATATTTTCTTCAAAAGAAGTATTGCATTTGTTAGATTTTACATTATAACGGTTAACAATCATACTCGTAAAAACACTAAATTGTAATAATGCCCCCAAAATATCTGTTAAAAATCCTGGAATAATTAATAAAATAGCACCAATAAGTGTAAAAAGATTTAACCTTTGAAACTCTTCTAAATCTATACAGCTATATGAAACTGCTGTCATATTCTCTACAAGTGTTTTTCTGAAATTCACTAAAATAGAGATACCAATAAAAGCACTTAAAAGTATTTCAAAAAAAGTAGCAAGACCACCAATAGCTGAAGAGATGTTTACAGAGACTACAACCTCTAAGAAGAGGTAGATTAAGAAATAAATCATTTTATAAGTTCCATAATCTCTTGAACAATATTTTCTTTAGCAACGGCTCTTTTTTCTGTAGTTTCTCTCTCATAAATCTGTACATTTCCATTTGCAAGTTCTTTACCAATAATTATAGTATATGGAAAACCAATAAGCTCAGCATCTTTCATTTTAAAGCCAAAACGCTCTTTTCTATCATCGAGCATAACTTCTACATGTAAGCTTTGTAACTCTTCATAAAGTGCTTCACCTAAAGCCATTTGCTCTTCATCTTTAATGTTACTTATCATGATGTTTACCATATATGGTGCTGTTGTTTTTGTCCACTTACATCCATTTTCATCATGATGTTGTTCCACTACAGAAGCAACTAAACGACTTACACCCATACCGTATGTTCCCATTATGAAAGGTTGAGATTTTCCATTTTCATCTAAAAATTCAGCTTTAAGTGCTTGAGAATATGTTGTACCCAATTTAAAAATATGGCCAACTTCTATACCCTTTGTAAACGAAAGCGTTCCATCACAATGAGGACAGATATCACCTTCATTTACCTCTGCTATATCAGCAAAATATGCAACTTCACTAATAACACCTAAATCAACACCTACAAAATGATAATCTTGTTCATTTGCACCACAAATAAGAGCTTGAGCATTTTTTAAATCGCTATCTATCACATGTTTTGCTTTATCTTGATCAAGTGGTCCAATAAATCCAGGGACAAGTCCTATCTCTTGTAGTTCCTCTTCTGTCACATCTACAATGTCTAATGCATCTGTAGCATTAAGTGCTTTTACTTCTTGAAGATTATCACATCCTCTTACAAAGAAAAGAACAATCTCACTTTCATCTTCATAAATCACCCTTTTTGCAACACATTTTACAGTATAGTATGGGTCTACTTTAAAAAATTCAGCAAGTTCATCTATCGTTTTTACATTAGGCGTTAAAAATTTATTAAAACTTGCTTCTGGTGCTTCTGGAATAGTTGCTCTTGCACTGCGTAAAGCTGCTTCTATATTTGCACCATATTCACATTTTGAACATACTGCTATAGTATCTTCTCCACTATCTGCTAAAACCATCAGCTCTTTAGAACCACTACCACCAATAGCTCCACTATCAGCTTCAACTACTCTAAAATCTAGTCCTAAGCGAGTAAGAATCTTTTTATATGCTTCTTCCATAGCGTCAAATTCTCGATCTAAATCTTCAGTTGTTGCATGGAAAGAATAACCATCTTTCATAATAAACTCACGCCCACGCATTAAACCAAAACGAGGTCTTGCTTCATCGCGAAATTTTGTTTTTATCTGATAAAGGTTCAAAGGAAGATTTTTATAACTTGTTACACGATTTCTTACCAAATCAACCATCATCTCTTCATGTGTTGGTCCTAAAACAAAAAGATTGTTTTTTCTATCTTTAAAGCGTAAAAGTTCTTTACCAAATTTCTCTATACGACCACTCTCAGCCCATAAGTCAGCTGGTGTAACAAAAGAGAGTTCTACCTCTTGTGCACCCACTTTAGTCATCTCTTCATTAATGATAGTCTCTATCTTTTTAATTACTCTTTTTGCTAAAGGCATATAGTTATATAGTCCGGCTGCAACTTGGGAGATAAAACCAGCTCTTGCTAAAAATATATGACTTGGTAATGTAGCATCTGAAGGTGCTTCTTTAGTAGTAGGTATAAATGCTTTAGATCTTCTCATTTGTGTCCTTTAATTTCGATGTTTGAATCATTTTTGCAACTGCTTCGCTCAGCATTACACTTTCTTTATCTTCTGAAGATGTACGTATATTTTTTGTGACATCATGTAAAAAACGTTTAAGTACCTGTTGACACATTTTATGTATCTCATTTTCATACTCAGCTGGAATATAACCAGCTTTTATAACACGTTTAGTTTCTTCATTTGCAGCAATATCGGCTCTATGATAAATCTCTTTGATAATAGGCTCTACATCTTGAGTATTAAGCCATTCAAAAAATTCGACAACACCACGACCAATAATGCCATGTGCAGCACGAGCAGATTCTTCTCTATGATTAATATTATTATCTACAATAACTTTTAAATCATCTATAACATATAAGTGAATTCTTTCACCCTTATGGTAATTAATATCACGTGGAAGTGCTAAATCAAACCAATATCTATCAAATTCTTGAGGAGTAATAATCTCATCAGTTATTATTGGTTCATTTGAAGAGGTTGCTGTAAATAAAATCTCAAAATCATTCACAGCTTCAGGAAGTTTTTCAAAATCAATAACTTTTGTATTACACTGTTGTGCTAAAGCTTCAGCTTTATGACGTGTTCTATTCATTATGTAGACATCAGCACCAGCACTTACAAGATGTTTTGCTGTTATTTCACTCATCTCACCTACACCAATTACAAGCGCTTTTTTTCCACTGATATCATCTACAAGTGATTTTAGTTTATTCACTGCAACACTTGCCATTGAAACAGGTTTAGAAGATATATCTGTTGCATTACGTACACTTGCAGCACATTTAAATGCTGATTTCATTGCACGAGCAAGTTTCTTCCCACAAAAACCATGGTCATATGCAAATCGAAATGCATCTTTTAATTGCCCAACAATTTGTGTCTCACCAACAACCATAGAATCAAGTGAAGCCGCCACCATAAAAAGGTGGTGAATAGCAGAAGCATCATCAAAAATATCTGCTCTACCTTCTAACTCCTCTTTGCTTATTCCAGAACGTCGAGAAAGCATCTCAAAAATATGTTCTGTAGCTTTTGGTATGTCATTACAATTACAAAGTACTTCCATTCTGTTACATGTAGAGATTAAAATAGCTTCAGAAATAGCTTCACAACTATTTAAAAGTGTTAAACAGCCCTCTTTACTTTTTTCATCAGGGTATGTTAACTTTTCACGAATTTCCATTGTAGAATTTTTATGTGTAAAACTTATACTTAAATAATGCATTAGTAACTTCTTTTTATCATAGTATCTAAAATTGCAACAAGTTCTTCCTCATCTACTAAAACCTCTTGAGCTTCTTTAGATAGTTTTTGCGCAAGTTCAAAGGACTTCTCTATAGTTTTATGCTCTTGCATCTTTTTCAAAATCCATGCCGTTTCCTCTTTAGAAATCTTTTTCCCATGAAGTGCAACAAGTTTCTCTTTTTCTTCATCTTCTAAAGCATGATAAAGATAGATATACGGTAATGTACATTTTCCCTCTACATAATCATTCATAGCAGGTTTTCCAAGAGTTGCTTCATCTGAAGTTATATCTAAAATATCATCTATTATCTGAAAAGAGAGACCAAGATTTCTACCATATATAGCATATTTTCGAGCATCTTTACCAGCTAAAAGTGCAGCAGAAGCAGCAGCAGCTTCAATAAGTGTCGCTGTTTTTAAATAAAGCATATCAAGATAGAGTTTCTCATCAGAGTTAAATGACTCTGCCATTTTGACATCCATCATTTCCCCCTTTGAAAGAGCAGTAACAGAAGCAGCAACTGTCTTTGCAACCTCTTTGTCAAAGCCTACAAGCTCGGTAAAAGCTTTGGAATAAAGAATATCACCTAGCATTACAGCTACTTTACTACCATCTGTTGCATTTACAGATGCTACACCTCGTCGTGTCATTGCATCATCTATCACATCATCATGTAAAAGAGAAGCCGCATGAATGAGTTCCACAATTGCTGCAAGTAAAGGTGCTTTTTCTTGCTCTTTTGCTATTTTCAAGATAAGTTTCGCTCTTAGTCTTTTTCCACCACTTAAATTTTGAAAAAGACGCGTTACCTCATCATAGTTACATTCATCAATCAGTCTTGTTATTTCTGTTTCAACTTTTTCCATTCTACTCTACTTTTTCTTACTATTTTAAATATTTTAAAACTATCTCTTCATCTTTATCATAAAGATATAACTCAAAAACAGCTTCATTCTTTTTATAATCAAACTCTTTAAATTTAACTAGAAAATAAGGTACATTATGATGACTCGCACCTCTTGGTCTTAACTCAATACGAAAACTTTGATTTGTATGATTGAGTGAAAGTATATTTTGTGCAACACTTTTATCGTAAGAACGAAAAACAACCAGCCCGTCATTAATATACAAAGTCCATCTAAATTTAAAAAGTCTCTCATATTTTGCGTATTTTACAAGAATTTTCTTTGGGACATCCTTTTGAAGAGATATTTGTTTTAAATCTCTAAAATCACTTCCAAAGACACTCCCCTCAAAAGAGAGAGAAAGTATCAAAAATCCCCATAAAAAATGTTTCACTCATTATTCACTTTGAGAAAGTATTGCACCCATAATCTCAACATATAAAGATTTTGCTTTTGTATCACAAGCATCTTGATTTTGCATTTTATAGTTCAATACTTCTTGGTTTATATCATCACCAACTTTTTCTTCTAACATCAATTCCATAACTGCTGCTTTTTCTATAAAAGCTGCTAATTCTTGACGTACAATATCATTGTTTGCATTAAACACGACATCCATAAACTTTGATTTTGGAGAACCTCCAAAAATATCATCTTCATCTTCAAATAATGCTGCATAATTTGCCATACTATTTTCCTTTTTTAGTAAAATTTTGGCGATTATAACAAAGTTTACTTAACAATTTGTGTGCCTACACCCTCTGATGTAAAAAGTTCAAGTAGCATTGAGTGTTCTAAACGTCCATCAATAATATGAGCCTTTTGTACACCACCATCTATTGCTTCTAAACAAGCATCTACTTTAGGAACCATACCACCATGAATAACACCACTTGCTTTGAGTTCTTCTACTTCATCTTTTGTTAAAGAAGCTAAAAGATTTTTATCATCATCTAAAACACCTGCTGTATCTGTTAAGAAAATGATTTTATTAGCACCAATAGCTTTAGCAACATAAGATGCACATAAATCAGCATTAATGTTATATCCAGGGTGTCCCATCTCCTCACCAGCTGCAATAGGAGCTATAACAGGGATAAAACCATCTTTGACAAGATTTGTCACTACATCAGCTTTCACATCTGTAATGTTTCCAGTTAAACCCCATTTTGAAAAATCTTTTGCTTTTGCCGTAATAAAATGGGCATCTTTACCACTTATACCTATAGCTTTAGCGTCAAAAGAGTTCAGAAGTGAAACTATCTCTTTGTTAATCTCACCACTTAAAATCATCTCTACAATACGCATTGTCTCTTTTGTTGTAACTCTCTGCCCTTCTATAAACTTAGTATCTATCTTCAGGGCTTCAAGCATATCTGTAATTTTTTTCCCACCACCGTGAACAATAACGGGCTTAATACCAACAAGGTGCATTAAAAGTATATCTTCAGCAAACTTCTCTTTAAGTTGTGGAGATGTTTGTGCTGAACCACCATATTTGATAACCACAATCTCTTTTCTAAACTCTCGTATGAACGGAAGAGCGTCTAAAAGGGTCTTTACTGTCTCTATTTTTGCTTGCAATATGTTGTCCTTTTGCAATATTTTGTGCTATTTTATCTAAATGCGACTTAAATCACCTTTGTATTACTAATGCAACTTAAATCACCTTTATGTTTATATAAGAGTGCTACACTACCTATAGAATTTCAATTTTAAAGGATACATTATGTGGAAATATCCACTTCAAGAAGAGCTTTTTGATAAGTTTCAAAAATACTCAAAAATCGCAGGTATAATATTTTTAATTTTAGGTTTAGTTGGTATTTTATACCCAGCTTTCATGACGCTAGCTACAGTTACTTTCATAGCATGGATTATGATGTTTGCAGGTTTAATGGCTGGATACTTTACTTATATAAGTGATAAAAGTGATACTGTGGGTTGGTTAAAAAGTTTTGTACTTATTGCCATTTCACTTTTTATGATTTTTTATCCTATGAGTGGTGTTGGTACTGTTGGACTACTTTTAAGTATATACTTTTTTATGGATTCATTTGCTGGCTTCTCGTTAGCTTTATCTATGCGTCCATCTAAGGGGTGGTTATGGTGGCTTATCAATGCTATTTTTTCAATGCTTATAGGTATACTATTTATTGTTGGATGGCCATTTACATCCCTTTACCTTATAGGATTACTTGTTGGTTTCTCTTTATTTTTCGATGGATTATCACTCCTTTTTATCGGAAATATTTTCAAAAAGATGAACTAAAATGGAAACGAATAAAGCATTTGGACTCTGGAGCGCTGTCTTTTTAGGCATAGGCTCCATGGTGGGTGCTGGTATTTTCATTGTTATAGGACAAGCTGGTTCTATGGCTGGAAATATAGTCTGGCTTTCTTTTGTTTTTGGAGGTCTTATTGCCCTTTTAAGTGGCTACTCTCTTGCCAAACTCGCTGTACGCTATCAGTCTCGTGGTGGTATTGTTGAGTACCTTGTTCAAGGTTTTGGTGAAAATGTTTTCTCTGGCTCTATGGGAGTTATGTTTTACTTCTCTCAACTCATAGCAATTGCTGCTGTTGCAAAATCTTTTGGAACCTATGCAACTACATTTATGGTAGCAAGTCATGACCCACTCTGGATCAATATTTTTGCTGTTGGTATTGTAGCTCTTTTTACTATTATCAACCTCATTGGTGCTTCTATCGTTGCTAAGTCAGAAAATATTATCGTTTTTATCAAACTTTCTGTTTTAGTTGTCTTCGCCATAGCAGCCCTTTTTACTATTAAGCCAGAACTTTTAAGTCTTCATGATATGCCACCTATTAGTGGAATGTTTTTTGCCATTGGTATCACCTTTTTTGCTTACCAAGGCTTTAGTGTTATCACAAACACTGTAGAAGATATGCAAAACCCTGAAACAACAATGCTCAAAGCGATGTTTGTTGCTATTTTTCTAGTTGCAGCACTCTACATCTTAACAAGTATTTCTGTTTTAGGTAACTTACCACTTGAAAAAATTATAGAGACAAAAGATTATGCTCTTGCCGAAGCAGCAAAACCTTTATTTGGAGAATGGGGCTTTAAAATTATGGCAGCAACGGCTCTTTTAGCAACAGCATCTGCCATTAATGCAACACTTTTTGCTGTTTCAGATATAGGTTATACTATGGCAAAAGAGGGAAATCTTCCAAAAGTGTATGAATATAATATTCATAACTCTTATGAGGGGCTTATCATTAGTGCTGTACTTATTGTACCAATGATTCTTTTTTTCAATCTCTCCCAGATTACAACTGTAGCAGCCATTGTGATGCTAATAGTGCAAGGAACAACACATATAGCACACTTAAACCTTATAAAAGAAACAGGAGCAAAAAAATCATTTGTTCTTTTTGCAATATTTGCTATGTTTGGTGTTGCCGTGATTACACTCTACTCTACTTATAAAACAATGCCAGAGATTGCATACTATCTTATAGGTGCATTTGCTTTTGCATTTAGTATTGAATTTTTACTTCGTTATATTAACAAAAGGGTTGTTCAAAAACAAACTCACTAAGTCTAGACTCTACTTTCACTTCCAAATCAAGAAGTGAAAGTGGTAGATTATACGATTGTATCTTCACATAATCTTTAAATGTCACTAGTAAACTATCTACTTTCTCAGCTTCTAAAATAGCAATCAACTCCTCTTTTGTAAACGAATGATGATCTTCAAAATAATGTTTGGCAACAACCCCTTCTGGTAAGAAACTATCAAGTCTTTGAGGTCGAGCTATTGCTGTAACTAAAGCCATCCTTTTTTGTTTATTTTGTACTTTAACTTTACGTACAAAATCTATACCATCACGAACAACCAAAGCTTTTTTTCCACTCCATAAACGTTCACGAAAAGGACCAGAAGGAAGGCATGATCTATTTTGTGTTTCCACATCTATAACAATGTCTTTTTTCTTAATAGTATGTTTTGAATAAGCATCATCTAAAAAAATCTTTTGAACCCCCATCTCTTTTGCTTTTTGTATCGCTTTTTTTCTGTCTTCTGAAACAATAACAATAGCAAGAGGAAGCTTTTGTGCATAAATCATCGCCTCATCACCACTTATAGTTACATCACATAAAATATGCTCTCTGTCTTTAACGACAACTAAACCTTGGGAACTCCGTCCATATCCACGTAAGATAATAGCTACATTAAAGAGGTTATCTGCAAGTGCCGTTACAAGAGGTGTTTTACCACTTCCCCCTACTGTAAGGTTACCAACACTAAGTATATCTACACCAAAATCTTCCTCTTTTGCAAGTTTATAACGAATCCACATAACACAACAATACAACCAAGAAAGAGGTAAAAGAAGAAAAGAAAGAAGTTCTTGAAAAAGAGATGGATGATAAAAATAGTTTTCTACCCAAAAAACAATCGAAGCACGCAAGGGGTTTTATACCCTTGTTTTTGCTATTTTTTTAATAGTACTAATAACAGTATTTACATCAGCATCACTCATACTTGCATAAATAGGTAAAGAGAGTACCTGTTGATACGCACGTAATGCTACAGGAAAATCATTCACACGTAAAGCATATTTTGCTTTGTAGTAAGAAAGCAGATGAAGAGGAATATAATGAAGCCCAGTACCTACACCCTCTTTTTTTAATTCAACGGCAAAAGAGTCACGGTTTTTATCTATTTTTATAATATAAAGAGAAAAAGGATTCTCCTCATTACTCATATCTGGAATAGTTACATGTTCTACACCATCAAGCGCATCAGAATACATTTGTGCTATCTCTCTTTGGCGTGCTATATTTTCATCTTGTTGTAAAATTTGAGAACGAATATATGCAGCATTGAGCTCACTCAAAGAATAATCATTCCCAATATCTACTACATCATAAATATACTCTAGTGCATCTTCATCACGAACGATAGCATGGTTTGCCAATAGTTTTGCTCTTTCCATAATCTCATCATCATCCGTAACAAGCATACCACCATTACAAATGTTCTTTTTCAAGTGTGGAGAGAAGTTAAAACATACTATGTCTGCTCCTGTTGAGCCTATTTTCTCACCTTTATAAGTCGCGCCAAGTGCATCACTTGCATCTTCTACAATTTTAACACCATACTCTTTACCCATTGCATAGACACGTTCTAAATCAACACAAACACCACCAAGATGTGTCACAATCACAGCTTTAAGTTTTTTAGATTTATTTGCCTGAAGATACTCTTCAAGCTTATCTATATTCATATTATAAGTTTTATCTTCTATATCTATAAAAACTGGTTCAGCATCAAAATGTCGTACCACTTCAGGAACACTAGGATGTGCATTTACCGAACATACAACCTTGTCACCCCTTTTTAAATCAAGTGCAAGCATAGCTAGATGAAGCGCTGATGTTCCATGTGATGTCGCCAAAGCATAAGCACTACCGACATAAGATGCAAACTCTTCTTGAAGCTTCTCTACCTGAGCAACATCATCACCATCAAGTGCATCACTCACATTACCGTGAGCTTCCCTTGAACTTTCATATTTACTAAATGGTATTTTTATCATCTCTTTTCCTTATAATGTAATATCTCTTGGATAATTAAAATCATGTCCAAGTGTACGTGATGTAAGCTTTGCTATCACAGGCATTTTTCTCTTAAAGTGATTTCTAAAAATACGTCGTATAATCATCTCTAACATTGTAGCATCTATACCTTGCGCAATCACTTCTTCCTTAGATAGTCGTTTATCTACATAAAGTTTCATTGCTGCATCAAGTTGTGCGTATGTATAACCTAAATCAGCTTCATCACTTTGTCCATCCCACAAGTCTGCAGATGGTGGTTTTTTTATAATAGATTCGCTTACATGTAAGAACTCTGCAAGTTCAAAAACTTCACTTTTATACAAATCTCCAATAGGATTGATAGCAGAAGCTAAATCTCCATAAAGAGTACCATAACCAAGCATCAATTCGCTTTTGTTGCTTGTACCAAGCACTAAAGCATTTTCACGAGCTGAAATATCAAAAAGAGTTGTCATTCTCAATCTCGCAGAGACATTTCCTTTTCGTAAATTATCCATATCATCATACATAGATTCATAAGCTTCTAACATTGGAGCGATGCTACATGTAATATTTTTTAAACCAAAATCTTTACAAAGTTCATCAGCATCATCCAAAGAACTTTGAGAAGAATATTGTGAAGGCATTTTCACACATAAAAGATTGTCACCAAATACTTTTTGTGCCAATACAGCCACAACAGCAGAATCAAGACCACCACTCAATCCAACAACAACTTTTTGTATACCTGTTTTTTTTACTTCATTTTCTAAGAATCGCTGTAGATAGTCTGTAATCTGTGCGTATTTTTTCATACTTTTTATAGAAACCTTTTCTAAAATAATAGAACTATTATAACGAACTTTATTCAATAAAAAAAGTTTTTATACTTTTGTAACATTTTTCTATGTATAATTATAAACAATTATTCATAGAAGGTATTAGTTATTAAAACACAAGATATTTTAACAAAACTTAAACTACTCACAATTCTTCCAATGGTCGTGATTGCTGTTGGATTTTTTATATTTAGTACAAATTCTTACAACGATTTACAACAACTAAATAAACTTAAATATGATGTTCGTAAGATTAATGCTATGGCACACCTCATCAATGAGTTACAACAAGAAAGAGGTTTAACAAGTGGTTATCTTGCAAGTCATACAGATGTTATGAAAAAACATCTTACACAACAGTATCAAATAGTTGATGACTCTTTTGCTACATTTCTTAACTTTTATGATGTTGATGCAAAAACACTTTACCTTCAAAAACATGAAAAAATTCTTGCACTTCGAACAAATGTTGCACATTTTAGTACATCCAATATAGAAGCCTTTGACTACTATACTCATCTCATAGCCAATCTCCAAGAACATTATCTTAAAATGTCTACACAAATAGAAGACTATAAGGTTAAAAATTATTTACAAATATATACAAACATTGCACAAATGAAAGAATCACTTGGTCAAATCAGAGGTGCTTTTAATGGAATATTTTCACTGCACTATACAGATATCAACCTTTTATATCGCGTCATTCATGCAAAAGGTATGTATGATGCAGCAGAACATAGATTTCAAGCAACAGCACCTTTAGAATTACAACAAAAGTATGAAGATATTGTAACAAACTCTAAATATCCATGGATTATACAAACTTTAAAAAAATATACTACTCAAGTACAAATAAAAACTGACATACCTCCAAAAGTATGGTGGAACAATGCTACAGAAGTTATTAATCTCTTTTATATACTTGAAAAAAACTATTTTCATCAAATAGAAAAATATGTTATTACTAAATCTAACAAGCTTTTTAACGAACTCTTAATCAATGCCATAATACTTCTTTTTATTACTGTTTTGATTATTTGGTTAAGCTATACTATTAAAAACAATACTATTAAAAGTATTCACCTCCTCAACCAATACAAAAATGTTGTTGATAGAAGTAGTATCGTATCAAAAACTGATAAGCGAGGTATTATCACCTATGTCAATGAACAATTTAGTAATATTTCAGGATTTTCGGCAAAAGAGCTTATTGGAAAACCTCACAATATTGTACGCCACGAAGATATGCCAAGATCTGCTTTTAAAGAGATGTGGAAAACTATTTTATCAAAAAAACCATGGAAGGGCATCGTCAAAAACCGTAAAAAAGATGGTAGTTTTTATATTGTTGAAGCAACCATTAACCCAATTTTAGATGCAAATGGAAATATAGAAGAGTTTATTGCTGTTAGAAATGATATTACTGAAGTGGTTCTTTTAAGTGAAGAGATTAAACACACACAAAAAGATTTAATTTTTAGAATGAGTGAACTTACAGAAACACGTTCAAAAGAAACAGGTTTCCACGTACGCAGAGTTGCAAAATATTCGCAAATTCTTGCAAAACACTATGGTTTGAGTGAAGAGGAGATAGAATACCTTACACTTGCTTCACCTATGCACGATATTGGAAAAGTTGGCATTCCAGATACAATTTTAAACAAACCATCAAAGCTTACATGTGAAGAGTGGGAAGTTATGAAAACACACACAACCATTGGGTATAACCTCTTCAAAGATTCAGATAAACCTCTACTTAAAGCTTCTGCAACAATAGCACATCAACATCATGAAAAATATGATGGTAGTGGCTATCCTAGAGGTTTAAAAGGTGAAGAGATTCATATATATGCAAGAATTACAGCACTTGCAGATACTTTTGATGCACTAAATTCTAAAAGAAGTTATAAAGAAGCATGGGATGATGAAAGAATTTTAGCTCTTCTACAAGAAGAGAGTGGTAAACATTTTGACCCACTACTTGTAGATATCTTTTTTAAACATCTTGATGAATTTCTCAGTATTAAAGAAGCATATAAAGATGGTAGTGCCTTTATGAATGAGGAAGGTGTTCTTTAACAAACCTTTCGTTGTGCCATATGTTCAAGTTCATCACAAGAAAAGCCAGCCTCTTTTCTTGCCTCAATATTCAGGTCATTTGGTCTTAAAAATCCCCGTGGGTAGTACTTCTTTATAATTTCAAAATAGATCTCTTCCTCTTTTTGTTCAAGACTACAAGCATACTTAAACCACGTATCTCCTTTTCTAACATGCTCTATCTCTTCAAATAAAATAGTTTCTAAAGTAGCCACTATCTCCTGAAGCATCTCACTTTGAGGTAAGCGCTTTATTTTTTCTAAAATCATAGGTGTTGCATCAAGACCATTTGCTTCAAGGTAACGAGGGACAACTGCCATTCTTTCAAGAAGTGTCTGTGTTTTTTGACTCGCTTCAAAAAGTGCATTATGTACTGCAATATCACCATAGTGTGCACCTAGTTTTTCTAACAATTTTTCTAACATTATAAAATGACGAATCTCATCATCAGCAACTTCAAGCCAGTCATCATAATAGCTTTTTGGCATATTATGAAACCTATACGCTGCATCAAGTGCTAAATCAATTGCAGAGTATTCTATATGTGCTATAGCGTGTAGTAGGTTTATTTGACCTAATGGTTGTGTAAGGTTTGAACGTTTTGGTACATCTTGAGGTGCAACAATCTCTACAAACCCCTCGTATGAAGGTTTTGTAAAAAAAACAGAGTTATACTCTTTTTCAAAACTACACTGCCCTTTTTTATAGTTTTCATAAAAAACTTCAAAGAGTTTACATTTTTCTTTTGGATTTTTTGCTTCTATTATTTGTTCTAAAGTTTTATAAAATTTCATAGAGAAATGATGCTATAATCACGCTAAAAAAGAGATGAAATGACACAAATAAAAGTACAACCTATGGGACCTTACCAGACTAACTGCTATATTGTGACACATAACGGACAAGATTTCATTGTAGATCCAGGTATGGATGCAACACAATGGGTAGTAGATAATGTTACAAACCCTGTTGCCATTCTCAATACACACGGACATTTTGACCACGTATGGTCAAATGCAGAACTTCAAAAACTTTTAAATATAAAACTCTATACACCAAAAGAGGATACTATGCTTTTAAAAGAGAGTTCATGGATGCCAGGACTTCCTCCATCAACACCTGATATTTTAGTTGAAAATGATGAGATTTTTGATTTTAATGGCACTGAAGTTAAGTTTCGCCATTTTCCAGGACATACTCCAGGATGTTCTACTATAGAGATTGATGATGCAATGTTTAGTGGGGATTTTATTTTTCACAAAAGTATAGGTCGAACAGATTTTCCATACTCAAGTCCAGAGGATATGAAAAAATCATTACAAAAATTTACAGAGATTGATTATGACAAAACTATTTATCCTGGCCATGGTGAGACAACAACCATAGCACAAGAACAACGCTATGCACCCTACTGGATGCAACGACTGTAAATTTTATGATGAAGAGGTCTCTTGTTTTTCCTCTTCATCCATTAAATTCATTTTAAGGACATGTTTTTCTGTAATTACAGTTTTAAACTCCCCTTCAAATACTTTTATATCTAAAACAAAACCTTCTACATGTACGTTTCTTTTTCGTCCTTCTTTATGACGTACTCGAGCTATAAGTGTTACCTCATTAAAAAGTCTTACTGGAGAAAGAAACTGACAATCACTTGCAACTAAAACAACATTTGGTTCATTAACAGCAAGCATAGCTGCATAATCAGCAGCACTAAAAATAAAGCCACCATGAATAAGTCCAATATCATCAGCAACCATATCTTGTGTTGTTGTCAAACGTACCTCAACATAACCAACTTCAATCTTAATCACTTCGCCACAAAAATTTTGATTAATGCGTTGGTGTGTTCTTATCTCTACATCGTTAGAGTTATTTTGATATTCATCTATAGAAAGTTCATCATCTAAATGTTCATCGTTTTGCATTTTTTTTATCCTTTATAAGTCGTACATAAACTCTTTGAGGTGCGGGGTAACCCTCTACTGTTTTTGTAGTATCTTCAGGGTCTAAAAAGTCTTCTAAAGACTGCCCTTCTATCCATTGAGTCTTTCGTTGTTCACTTGCATCTGTTTTTGAAGTTTCAAGCACTTCAAAAGAACTAAATCCAGCTCTCATACACCAATTTTTTAAAGCTGAAATTGTTGGTACAAAATATATATTTGGGATTTTAGAGTAACTTGACTCGGGACACAGAGCCATCTCTTCATCTCCATCTATATAAAAAGTATCTAAAATAAGTTCCCCTTTGTTCTCAAGCCCTCTATAGAGTGATTTTAACATCGCTACAGGGTCACTTCTGTGATAAAGTACGCCCAGACAAAAGATAGTATCAAACTTTTCATCATAAAACTCCAGATGTTCTACTCCTAAAAGCTCATAGACAATCTCACTCTTTACAAAATGATTCACAAAATCAAACTGAGTCTTATAAAGTGGTGAAGGATCAAACCCTACTAAAAGCTTAGGATTGTCTTCTAGCATACGAAACATATAGTAACCATTATTGCATCCAATATCAGCTACCTTTTTTCCTTCAAGGTTAAAATGGGGGCGTAAAAGATTATACTTGATATTACTTTTCCATTCACTGTCTATATATGTACTTCCTATCTCAAAAGGACCTTTTCTCCATGGCATCAACATCTTTGCTACATCATAAATCTTGGCATCATTGAGATCTCCCGTAACTTTTACAGTATCACCCAAGTCAACCTTACATGTAACATCCTCTAAACTACTTAATGCTTCTCGTAAAGGGGCTATATTTTTCCACGTAAGCCACTTTTTTCTTTCCTCTTTTATCGCTTGTATGTCCATTGTTAATCACTATTAAATATAAATTTAACTATAATTGTATCGAAATTCTAAACAATTCACCTACTGCAAACTTTTCAATGTATATTTTCACAAAGGATTTTTCGTATGAGATTAGAAAAAAAGGCAACCATTGCTTCAAGTAGTGTCGCTGCTCTTTTAGTTTTTATCAAACTTGGCGTTGGTATTATGAGTGGTTCTATTGCTATTTTAGCATCAGCCATAGACAGTTTACTTGACCTCATTATTTCAATGTTTAACTATTTTGCACTTCACAATGCAGAAAAAGATCCAGATGACAAGTTCCATTTTGGGCGTTCAAAACTTGAACCACTTGCAGCTGTTATAGAGGGAACTATCATCTCTCTTTCTGCTTTATTTATTCTCTATGAAGCGATTGCAAAAATTATTCATCCAAAAGAGATGCAATATATGCAAGAGGGTATCTATGTAATGGTAGCTTCTGTTATCATTACAGGAGCTTTAGTAATTTTTTTAAATTATGTTGCAAAAGAAACGAACAATATGGTCATCAAAGCTGATGCCCTTCACTATAAAACAGACCTTTACTCAAATGGTGCTATTTTAGTTGCTCTTTTTGTTGTAAGTTTTACAGGAGAGCAACTTGTAGATGCTATTTTAGGTATAGCAATAGCAATCTATATGATTTACTCAGCAGTTCCTATTATGAAAGAGGGAATTTTAATGCTTCTTGATGTAGCACTAGAGAAAGAAGATGTTGAAAAAATTAAAACTATTCTTGAAAAAGAGGAAGCTATTAGTACTTACCATTATCTTAGAACACGTATCTCAGGAAGTCATATTTTTATCTCAGTACATGCTGTATATAAAGATCAAAGCATTTCACTTTACGATGCACACCTCATAGCTGACAAACTCGAAGCTGAAATTAAAAAACTTTTTGATAAAGATAAAAAAGTACATATTCTCATCCATATGGACCCATATGATGACTTAGAAATCAATGAAGAAGAGGAAGAATGGTAAAATGAAGTTTACATTAGAAGCAACAAGTGGCAAGGCAAGAGCAGGTACGATACAAACAGCACACTCAACAGTAAAAACTCCTGTTTTTATGCCAGTAGGTACAGTGGGAAGTGTCAAATCTTTAGATGTTGATGATGTTTTACATATGCTTGGTGCTGAGATTATCTTAGCAAATACATACCATATGTACCTACGTCCTGGTGATAAAACTGTTGCTAAGATGGGAAAACTTCACGGTTTTACAAAGTACCCAAAAAGTTTTTTAACAGATAGTGGTGGATTTCAAGCTTTTTCACTCTCAGATATGTCAAAACCCAAAACAGATGGTATAGAATTTCGTAGCCATATTGATGGTAGTAAACATTTCTTTACTCCTAAAAAAGTGATAGATATTCAACACAATCTTGGCTCTGATATTATGATGATACTCGATGACCTTGTTGCCCTTCCTGCAACCCAAGAGCGTATAAAGCTCTCTATTGAACGTACAACAGCATGGGCAAAAGAATCTATTGAATACTTTCGTGCCAAACAAAAAGAGGGTGTTGGTGTTGAGCAAAACATTTTTGCCATTATTCAAGGGGGAACAGACAAAGCTTTTCGTACAAAAAGTGCAACAGAGTTATGTGCACTTGATTATGATGGGTTTGCTATCGGTGGGCTTTCTGTTGGTGAACTCAACAATGAGATGTATGATACAGTAGAGCATACAACACAATATATGCCAGAGGATAAACCTCGTTACCTTATGGGTGTAGGAACACCAGAAGATCTCATAGAAAACATAGAAAGAGGCATCGATATGTTTGACTGTGTTATGCCAACAAGAAATGCAAGAAATGGTACACTCTTTACCTCTTTTGGTAAGCTAAACATCAAAGGTGCCAAATACAAAGAGGATGAAGCACCTATAGACCCAGAGTGTCAATGCCTTACATGTAAGACCTATTCACGAGCTTACATTAACCATCTTTTTCGAGCAAGAGAGATAAGCTACTTCCGTTTAGCTACGATTCATAACTTACACTACTACCTCAATCTGATGAGAGAAGTAAGAGAAGCAATCTTAGAAGACAGATTTGCAGAATATAAAAAAGAATTTTATGCAAAAAGGAGTTCAAAATGAATGATACAACAGATGTCGTAACCCTTTCTATAAGAATGGGTATATTTTTAGTAATAGCCGCTATTTTCTTTTTTGTTCTTCGTGGAAAGAAAGAAGATTAAGAACGATTAAGCTTATGTTCAAACTCAGGGACAATCTCTTTGAGTTTGGCAAGTTTATCCTTACATGTAAGCAATTCTTGAATATCATCATTTAGCTTTTGTATTGGGTAGAGTGTTGGTTTTGCAACAGTTATAGACTCATATTCTGTCTGAGCATCACTTTCATCAATAAGCAACTCTTCATAAAGTTTTTCACCTGGTCTCAGTCCACTAAACTCAATTTTAATATCTTTTTTACCACTAAGCTGAATCATCTTTTTGGCTAAATCTACAATCTTTATAGGTTCCCCCATATCTAAAATAAACACTTCACCACCCTTCCCTATAGCACCAGCTTGTAAAACAAGTTCACATGCTTCAGGGATGAGCATAAAATAGCGAGTTATTTCAGGATGTGTTACAGTTATTACCCCTTTTTCCTGAATCTGTTGTTTAAACTTAGGAATGACACTCCCACTACTACCTAAAACATTTCCAAAACGAACAGCAACAATCTCTGTCTCTTGTGCATCAACATTTTGTGTATAGAGTTCACAAATACGCTTTGTCGTTCCCATAACATTAGTTGGTCGCACAGCTTTATCAGTAGAAACCATAATAAACTTTTGTACTTTGTACTTTATAGCCAAATCTATAACATTTTTAGAGCCTAAAACGTTGTTTTTAATCCCCTCTTCTATATTATATTCAACAAGAGGTACATGTTTGTATGCTGCTGCATGGATTACTATCTCAGGTTTATAGTATGCAAACGTTTTTTCTATAGTTTCATACTCGGTAATATTTTGCATCACAGGAACAATATTTTTCCCCTCCAACTCTTCCATAATTGCATAAAGATTATATTCACTGTTATCTAAAAGAATGAGCTGTTTCACTCCATATTTTAAACACTGTCTTGAGAGTTCACTCCCTATACTTCCCCCAGCACCAGTGATAAGAACAACCTTATTTTCTAAAAAGCTTTGAATCTTTTTCTTGTCTAAATCTTTAGGATGACGAGCGAGGAGGTCTTCAACACTTATATCTTCAAGTGTTGTTTCATAATCAGAGTAAGCAGTTGCAACCTTAATCTCAACATTATCATGTAAAGGAAGCTTTTCATAAAGTGATGCTATTTTTATACTTTTATCAACAATAACAGCTTCAAAACCTTTTACCTTCTTTTGAAAAGACTCATATGAATACACATTAATTCCATTAATTTGCATATGGTCATCTTCATCACTAATAACAGCAATGGGATAGTAATTACTTTCATTATGATTAATAGAACGAATAATAGTATTTGCCTTATCTAAGTCAGCAATAACAACTGTATACTTTCCTAGGGCATTTGCTTTATACTTTTCAAGATATAACCGTTTACTAATACGTAGAGCTAATAATAAAAAAAGTGATATAAAAAATTCAATAGCAATAATAGAACGGGGAATAATTACACCATTAAAACGCATAAGGTATATAGTATAGAGTAAAATTATTGTTGAAAAAATTACAACAGTTATTAGTTTTGTTGTATCATTAAAACCAAAATGACGCCAACTTATATCATAAATATGAAAAGCACTAAAAAGGCTTATACGAATAAGAGATAAAATACCTATAGTAATAAATAAACCAGTATAAAACCCTTCTGGAATATCAAAGTCAAATCTTAATTCATAAGCAACAAAAACAGAAACCATAATAATAAAAATATCAAAAAGTATAAAAAATATTTTACGATTTAATTCGGGTGAGAAAAATTTCAAGCAAAAGCCTTTTGTTTGTCTATATAACGCATTACTAAAAAGAAAATAATACCTGAGGATAGTAACAATAAAAACTTATTTTTCATATAAAATACAAGTAAAAGTATAAAGAAATTAATAAGAAGGGACAAAAGTACTACCTTTTCATGAGTAAATCCTGCCTGAGTAAGACGTTGATAGGCATGTTTTTTATGTGCCTGTGTCAAAATCTCTCCATTGTTATAGCGTCGTAAGAGTGTAATAGTAGCATCAAAGAAAAACACGCCAAACAATACAAGCCACACCCAAAGGTTTGATGCATCTTCATTTGTATAGTAAATTGTAAATACAGCTACACTATACCCCAAAAGTGTACTACCAACATCTCCCATAAAGATTTTTGCCTTATGCCAATTCCAAACCAAAAAACCTGCAACTGCCATAAATAAAACAATAAAATGAACCCCTCCAAAAAGAAGATACCCTCCAAAAGCCAAAAAAAGTGCCTCACTTCCTGCATAACCATCAATACCATCAAGAAAATTATAAAGATTAATAAACCATAAAATAATAAAAAATGCAAAAAGATTACATACCCATTCATTAGAAAGGGTAAAAAAGAAAAAGTCTATATGCTCCAATCCCCCTAAAAAGAAAAGTCCACCTATAGCAACAACACTTTGCACTACAAGTCGTAACTTTGCACTCAGCTCATACAAATCATCCATATAACTCACAACAGAAAGAACAACACCCACCATAAGTGCCTTGTAGAGTGAAGCATCAACCTCCCCTTGCATATAAAAAAAGCTTAACCCTATAAACCAACTCACAGCAATAGCAATCCCTCCCCCATGAGGTGTTGGTGTAGTGTGGGAACTGCGTTCATTCACCTCAGCTACCAAAGATTTTTTCATAGCATACTCTTTGATAAAATAAGTAAGGATAAAAGAGAGAAAGAAAAATACTATATAAATAATCATATAGAAAACCTTTTAAGAGTTTGCATATAAATAGTAATAACTCTCTTTATATCAAAATTCTCTTTAACAAACCGATACCCATTTTCACCCATTTGTTCCTGTTCCTCCATTGAAAGAGTCAGGAATTTTTCCATAACTTCAGCAAGACTTTCACTATTTCTTACTTCACATAAAAAACCATTATACCCATCTTTCACAATATCTCTACACCCCTCAACATCCGTTGCAATTAAAGGTTTTTTCATCGCAGCTGCTTCTATAAGTGTCATACCTTTTCCCTCTCTGTAAGAAGGAAGTACAACACAAGAAGCTTGTGCAATATAACTTCTAACATCTTTTGCATATCCCAAATATTCTATAACACCCTCTTGATGCCATTGTTCTAAAATCTCTTGCTCTATCCCTCGTGGATTTTCCAAATCAACATTACCCAAAAGTTGAAATTTTACCTGAGGATAGCTTTTTTTCAATTTTTTTGCTGCTTCATAAAATTCAATAATACCTTTGTCTTTTAACATTCTAGCAATTAGTAAAAAAGAGGTAGCTTCTTCTTTCTTCATCTCTAATGGTGTAAAGTATTCAAGATCTACCCCCTCACTAGGGAGAACAAGTGTTTTTGAAGATGTAACAAAGCCTCTTGAAACAAACTCTTCTCTATCTTCTTCATTTATAAACCATACCATCGTTGCACAAGGAAGTGACCACTTATATAAAAGGTGTGATATTTTTGTTACTATATTTGTATGAATAAAAGTGTATCCAAGCCCTATATTAACAGCAACAGAACGTAAATCTAAAAGTTTTGCAGCAAAAGAGCCATAAACAATAGGTTTAATCGAATAATGAAAAATAATATCAGGCTGAATCTCTTTATAAAGAGTATAAAGTTTGTAAAACAGTAAAAAATCCTCTATAGGATTCACCCCTTTTCTACTGAGATGAATATCGATACAATGACACCCTAAAGATTCAAGCTTAGGAACAAAATCATCTTTTGGTGCAATGATATAAAGTGTATAACCTTCCGAAATAAGATGTTCTAAGAGTTTATATCTAAACTTCACCATAGCCCAAGAAACATTTGAAGTAAATACTATTGTTTTCACATGACTACTTTACTATCATTTTAAAGATATAAATAAATATCCCAATAAAACATCTTAAAGATTTTCTAAAGAGTGTTTCTCGCAACATATATCCTGCTATCTCAGCGTATGCGTAAGTATTGCCTTTTGCTTGGTTTGCATGTATTCTATAGTGAGTTAAAGGCTCTTGCATATTATAAAATACCACTTCAGGGTTACGCATAAGTCGTAACCACAAGTCATAATCTTCACTTACTTTCCCATTCATGTAACCACCTACACCCATAATAACCTCTTTTTTATACATAACAGAAGGGTGTGCGAGTGGACATGTATAAAAAATAGCTTTTCGTATCGCTTTGTTATGTTCTGGGTATATTTTTTCCCCTATTGGCTGTGTATTTTCATCAATATAAGTAATATTTGTTCCAACAACATCATACCCATACTTTTCTATTGTCTCAAGCTGTTTTTCAAGTCGTTTTGGGTCTGCTATATCATCAGCATCAATCCGAACTATATACTCTCCTGATGCTTTGTTTAATCCATAGTTTAGGTTAAAAGCCAACTGACAAACAGATGTTTCATAAAGAAAAATTCGTGCATCATCCAACTTTTGAATTATCTCTTTTGTCGCATCACTCGAACAATTAAGTACAATGATAATTTCAAACTCTTTATAAGTTTGAGAGAGTAAAGAGGTTAAAGTTTCTTGAATATACTCTTGACCATTATGGACAGCAAGTATAACTGAGATTTTTTTCATAATTGAATCCAACTCTCACATACAATATCTTTACTTTGCTGATATAATTTTTCATCAACAAACCATCTTTTAGGTGCTATAACTATCTTTTTATCATAATTGTTTAACCATGCACCCCACCAACTAAAACTACTGTTTGCAATGATATTATGATGACATAAACTCATAAGATAAATATCTTCATGAGGTATTCTTTCTCTATCATTTTTAACATAAATCGCATTTTGAATTTTCAAGTTTTCTTGCACCCATTCTATATCATCAGAAAATATAAAATACTCAACATCACCAAATCTCTCTTCCAAATAGAGCATACTTTTTTTATAATATGACAAGGGTGTTGAGCCATGAATTGCTTGTGTTTGCTCATTTGCCACATAATCACCCCGTCTTATATGCAAAGAAATACTCATAGGTGATGCTTTTATTTTTAAAGCCACTTCTTGAGTATAAGATGACAACTCCCCTTTTATACAAAATTCTTCTAGAAGTTTTTCTCTTCTGTTTTTAAAATATTTTTCACTCTGAAAATACCCCTCTAAATACAAACTATCCGAAACATTTTTATAAAGATTATCATCATAAAGCAAACTTTTTTCTACATAGTAATTACTAAAAAATCTCTCAAGAGAAAGTTTTCTAATTGTTTTTTTAAAAAAATAGAACTTATCAGTAACAATCGCATCTATATTATATTTATCAAGTTCAAAATGACGCAATGAGTCGTACTTAAAAGCATTTATATCAAGCACTAAAGAAGTGTGATTTCTTTCAGCTAATGATTTTGCTGTAGCATAAGCAAACATTTGATTTCCTAGTCCACCTTGTAAACGCAAAGTAATCATTTAAACACTCTTCCTTTTATTTTATGTAATGTTTCTTCTAAACCATTTTTTCTTACATGTAAGAGAACTTTTTGCACCATCTCTTTGAAATATAAAGCATATTTTATCACAATATTATGCGATTTTTCTTCCCTTTGTGCTACACTTGGAAGCGCTATATAATAATGGAGCTTATCAAAGAGCAAATCTGTATCAAGTGCATTTTCTTCTATTTTTTGTTCTAAGTAATGAATATGTTTTATTTTATCTGGTCTTTGTACATACCATTCATGATACTCTATATATCGAAGAATTGCTTCATCTATCAAAGAGGGAACATGTACATAAACTTCTCCTCTTTGAACTATTCTCGCATTTTCCAAAACAGAACTAAAAAAAGCTTCTTTGATGTTTACATTTTTATAAGATGGTAAAGCCCCATATAAATCAAATCGAAAATGAATAGTATGTTTATCTAAAATATCTATATAAAGCTGTTGTTTGTTATCGGTTACTTTTATGGTTAAAGAGCTATCTATTTTTTTTTGAAGTTGTGCAACAATAAGAGAAGATATTTCATAAATATCATAACAAAATATATCTAAGTCAGAACCCACATCATATGCAGGAAAATTATAAGGTAGTTTAATGATGGCATATACCTTTTTCTCCTCCTCTAAATGGTAAAAAATCTCTTGTAAATCTATAAAGTTCTTTTGAATATGTGACATACTTTTATCTCCTTTTTTCCTTGCATTATATAACATGAAGCTCTATGAAGCCCATCTAAAATAATATACTTATCATCTACTCTTTCAACAAGAATAAAAGAATTTGCATAAGGCTCTTGCAAATAATTAAAATTTTCTACCAATGTTTCGTACCGTTGGACACTATAATCTTCTTGTAAAGCTCCACCTAAAAACTTTTCAATATACTCTTCATAAAGATCCATATCCTTACATAGCCCCAAGTAGTGAGGTGTTTCTTGAAGTGGTACTATTTTTGTAAAAGAGTTATCCCAACTTTCTCCATCAACTATTTTTGCATAAAGATTTTGCACATCTATCTGCAGAAAATGAAAAAGATTATAATCGTTAAGATAATAAGGTAAAGAAACAACAGAATGTATTTTTTGAAATATCGCTACCCCCTGAGTATAGCCAAGAAAATATAACATTTTTTGTGTTTGTTCTTCAGAATCTGTTGCGTGAACAACATGATGATGTGTTCTTTTCCCATTTTCATAAGGATTATATTTATCGCGTAAATACTCTTTAAATTTTTTAAGTGTGAGTGATTCTTTATGACGAAAACTCCCTTCATCAAGGTAATCTTCTTGAGGATCTTTATTTTGAATAAAAATAAAACATACTTCCTTTTCTGTTTGTAACAAATATTTTGTTTTTGCCTTAAGATGCCAGTAGGGAGCATAATCAAAAGAGTACATCGCTTTGACAAACTTTTTTATATTTTTTGGTTTATATTTTTCTATTTTAACAATTTTAAAATTTTCATTACCTCGTATATCTTCTAAAATGTTATGGAAGTATTTCATCCCATGTCCCCATATTAAAATAGCATCATATCTGCTTTTTTGAAAAAGAGCGTGCATTAGTGACGCCCTAACAGTTTTTTTACAAGTGGCTTAAGCTTTTTTCCTAAAGCTGTTCTTAAAAACATTCTTTTTAAACGATAGTAACTATTTTTATACCCTAAATTCATAGCAGGTTCATCTTTACACGGAATACGCCAATCTTTTCCATAATTTTTTTCTAAAAAAAGTTCTGTTGAAGATGGTACATAAAATTTCTCACCCAAGAACTCTATTTCTTCAAGTGTATCAAGAAAATGAAGGTCAATTAAATTACCCTGATAGGTGTAATACTCTTTTAAAGCATGTTTCTCTTTTGTAAAAATACCAATATCAATATATTCATCTTCTCTCATAAAAGTCACTAAATCATCTGGGAATTTTGTTCTTATCAAAGTAAAACCAGCATCTAAAAGAGATGGTATACTTTCTATCAAATTTGCTTTCTCTTTTTCAAATATACCTATATCTGTATCTGTATCATGTGATATAAAATCTTTCTCTCTCAATGCACCCAAAACAGTACCATAAAGGAGAAAAAAATTCACATGATGCTCCTCTAAAATCTTTTTCATATCTAAAAGATTTTTTCTTGCTATCTCTTTATTTATAGCTTCATTCCGTCGTAACTTTCGTGCTTCAAAATCATACTCTAAATATTTTTCTTGTGTAGATGTAAACTGCTGTGCTATTGTCATTTTGAAGTTTCCTTTAAATATCGTATATCAAATAGTAATTGTTTCTTGAAAATATAAATCAAGAGAAATGAGCCAAATAAGGCAACTAAAAAGATAGGTAAAATCATAAAAAACTGAAAACTACTTTCTATAAAAAAAGTATATTTTGCATACAATAGTATACTTACAAATCCTACTACATTTAAAAATAAAAATTTAATTCCATTAAAAAGAACAACTTTACCAGAGTATTTGTAAAGTGTCCAGCAAAAAAGAAAAAACCACAATAGAAGATTTAAAAATGAAAATGTATATAAAACAACATAAATATTTTGAAATATATATGCCACTGCTATAAAAGTTGTACCATTACATACAAGTATATACAAGCTATAACGGGCAAAAAGATCCATTTTACCCTCTTTTGTATATATGATATTTAAAATACCATGAAATACTTTTGCCACACCCCAAATTGAAAGTATTTGCAAATAGTAACCAGCTTCAACCCATTGGTCTCCCAATAAAAAAACCATAAACCAATCACCATACATACTAAAAAAAAGAGCTATATTTCCTGCTGTAAAAAAGATAAAATGGCTTATAACACCATACAAATGAGAAGCCTCTTGAGAATCTTTTTTCGCTAAATATGCAAAAATAGGATTTGCCAAAGCACTACTAATATTTGCATCAGGAAAACGAGCCAACTGAAAAGCTTTTGAATAAAATCCTATAATATCCATACTAAAAAAGTAAGAAAGAAAAAACTTATCGTATGAGAGTGCAAGACCATTAACAACCCTTGATGTAAATATATGGTACGCTTCTACAATATCACCTTTATATTTTTGAAGTGTCTTTAATGAAACGAAACTGTATCTAACATCTGTATATTTTACCAAAAGCATATTTCTAAAAAGTGCATTAAAAAAAAACTGTGCAAATAAAGCATAGATACCGTAATGTGTATATGCTAATAAAATAGCTATACTAACAGATAAAATATTTGCAATAGTGTTGACTTTCATAATATCTTTTTGATTATTTTGACGCTCTAAAACAGCTATTTTTTGCTGACCCAAAGAGAGAAAAAATACACCAGTCAAAACGATAGAAGTGTAGATATAAAGATGAGGGAGCTTTATAAACAAACTTATCAACATAAATATAACAACATAAATACAAAAAAGAAACATATAAAGTGTAAACAAACTGTTTTCATACTCTTTATTTATATGCTTCTTTTTAATATATACAGGAGCAAGACCAAACCCTATGAGAGGTAATAAAAAAGCATGTACAGCCATCAAAAGAGCGTAAATACCAAAAACACTTGGATCTAAAATACGCCCTAAAACAGCAGCAGAACCAAAAAGAAGTAAAAGAGAAAGAAATTGGTTAAATAGTGAATAATAAAACTTACCTACCATAAGGCAAACTCATAATACTGTCTTTTAAAATATTCGCTATTTTATACCAAGTTGATTTTGGTACACATTTTTGAGCTGTATCTACACATATATTGTGGGAGTTAGATGTAATTTTTGCCTCTAAAATCTCTAATACCTCAGCAAAAGAGAGAGACTCTTTGGCAATGCAAATATCATAATTATTATTTACTTTTTTATTTAAAAGCTGAGATGTTTTTCGTTCTAAAAGCCATGCTTCATCAAAAGTTCGTATATAAATCTCATTTTCTTGAACTAATGCCCATATTTGAATATTTGAATATCTTTGTTTAAAATGTAGATGATCTTCAACAATAATGTATGGTCTGTTTTCTACAGGAGTATAGTTTGCATGTAAATTGTTCATTTTTATATACTGATGTATATCTTCAAGTCCACAAAGTGTAGTTATTTGCCCAAGCTTATTCTCACCTTTTTTTCTATGAAACATCAGTATATTTGTTCTATCTTCATTCAGTAAGAGATAGGGCTTGTTTGTGATTTTATGTAAAAGCATCTCATAACTAAACTTAAAACCATGATCAGAAAAGATATAAATGTCATCAAAATCATCTTTATCAAAATGTTGAAAAACTATCTCTAAATGTTGTGTTAGCGTCTTATTCGCTTTTTTTTCAGAAGCTAATGAAAACCCTTCATTATCAAAAACAGTGTGGTATGTAGGTATGTCACAAAACAGAAGATGTTTTTCCTGAAGCTCTATATTTTTACAAAAATCTTCTAACCTCTCTTCAAGAACTATATTTTGTTGCATAACAGATTCAGGCAGAATATGATGCTGATGTAAGTAAAAATCACATTTATATCCCTGCTTCTTAAAAGCATCAAAAAGGTTATCATTGCTTTTTAGAAAAAATCTCGGATAACGCACCCTATTATCACACCCGTTTTCAGAAGCAGACAATCCACTTAAAAAAACTCCCAATGCTCGTCCCGTATCAGGAGCACTCGAAAAACAGTTGGTATAGTTTGTTCCACCCAACTCTTTTAAGAAGCCATCAAGAGGTGTTTGCACTCTTGTTGTATTGTTTACATGTAACAAATTGGCTCGAACCATATCTACAAATAAAATAAGCACTCTCATAGAGATAGATAATCCTTAAAAAGCTTCAAAAATGCTTCCATATCTTTATAATCTATAGCTCCTATATTTGCTATTCGAAAGGTATTAAAATCATCTACTTTTCCAGGGTAAATAGTAAAACCTTTTTCAAAAAAGTAGTCATGCATAGCATTAAAATCTACATCCTTAGGAATAACTATAGAAGTGATGATTTTTGAATGATACTTATCTTCTACAAGATATTGTAATTTATGTTTTTTTAAGAAATCTGTTAAAGTTTTCCAAGATTTTGCATAGCGTTTATAGCGTTTAGAAACACCCTCTTCCTTCGTTTCTATAATCGCTTCTTTTAAAGCGTACAATGTTTGTACTGGTGGTGTAAATCTCATTTGATGTGACTTCATAAAATTTTCATACTGAGCAAAAAGGTTTAAGTAAAAATTCCGTGGTTTTATATGTTGTAACTTCTCTAAAGATTTTGTTTTTGCTATGACAAACCCAACACCTGCCATCCCTTGTATATTTTTATTTGAACTTGCCATAAGGTAGTGAATATTTTGTTTTTTCATATCAATAGGAAGAGCAGCATAAGAACTCATAGCATCTACTATAAATTCTAAATGATTCTCTTTTGCTAATTTTCCTAAGTCATCTAAATTATTTAGTAGCCCTGTTGTCGTTTCATTGTGAATCACTGCAAGGTGTGAAATATCTTTATTTTTTTTGATAACTTTTTTTAGTTTTTTAAGATTAAGTGGCTTTATAGGAGAAGATCTAAACTCAATAAACTTTATACCATAAGCTTGGGCTATCTGACACATTCTTTTACCGTAAGCACCATTATTTACAATAAGTACTTTTTTGTTATGAGGAATAACACTTGAAAGAACAGACTCAACAACAGCAGTACCACTCCCTCCAAAAAGAACAGTTGTATATTTTTTAGGTGTTGCTACTATCTTAGTAAGTTCTACACTTACCCACTCCATCAAGTCACCAAACTCTTGCTCTCGTGGACAAATATCTGGAACTACTTGTGCCATTTTAACACGCTTTGTTGTTGTTGCTGGTCCTGGGTTTAATAGTATGTTTCTTTTTATTTTCATTGTTTGCTTTTTCCTCTTTTATTTACTATTGTTTTGTTGTTTCATAAATATTTTACAAGCTCTTTCTCTTATATCACTACTACAAACACCCTCAGTTCTTGGAAATACTAAAAGCTTCTCTTTATGAATATGGTTTGAATTATCATCACCATGAACAAGTAAATCAATCTGATGTTCCTCAAGTGTGGCATCTGTTAAAAGCCAAGGTGTTTCAACCACTTCATCTACATACTTGATAGCTTCTAAAATCTCTTTTCTATGTTCAAATGCAAGTTCTGGTGTATAACCTTTTTTAGTTTTTATCTCTTCATCACTTGTAAGCCCTACGATAACGCGTCCATACTGTGATGCTTTTTTAAGAAGTCGTATATGTCCGTGGTGCAAAATGGTAGCAGACATATCAACCATAACTCTTTTCTCTTGCATTATACAAACTCCTTTACTTTTACTACATCAAGAGGAGGACGAGGTGTTTCATCATCTACTCCACACTTTACATGTAAGAAATGTAATCCCTCTTCTTGGAGACTTTTACACAAAGCCTCAGGGGTAAAAAGTGATTCACTAACAACGTTAAAACCTGAACTTTTTGCTATTCCTTTATAATTTACATGTGATTGATAACTGTTTTGTCCGCCTGTTGATTTGTTTTGTTCATTATCAAAAAGTATATAAGTTAAAGCAACATCTTTATACCTTCCTGCTGTTGTTAAACCACCCATATGCATTACAAATTCAGCATCACCACCAAGGACTATCACCTTTTTACCAGCTAATGCTCCACCTAAACCTAAAGAAAGTGCGCCTCCCATATTTCCAGCCATATAAAAGTTATTTGTCTCAGGCATAAAGCTATACATCTCTCGTGAAGTATTTCCAGTTGTTCCTATAAAAAGTGTATCACTTTTTTTATACAGATTATGGAGTGCTTTTAAAAATGCACTTCGAGGTGTTAATGCAGACAAATCAAGTTGATGTTGCTTCAACAATGCCACTTTTGAGAAAGTATCTTTTTTTAAAATCCCTATTGTAAAGGTAGTATCACATCTATCGACCTGATCTAAGGCTTGTACCATATCTTCTTGATCTAAAATCGTATGCTCATACCCATATGCTTCTATAAGTTTTGGAAGTTCTGTAGCCAAATGTTGATGTTGAATCTCACTGTCACCTTCATTATAAGTTCTCCAGCTTGTAATGATAGGAAAAGTAATCCCATAAGGCTTTAAAAGGCTTGTAATATTACTCCCCATATTGGTAACACCAGAACTTTGCACAACAACAATAGGATGTTTAGCAGACATTTTTAATCCTGCAGCCACACTTGCTGCCACTGCTTCAGATGCACAAGGTACATATTCTATAGATTCATTGTTTATCGCTTCATTAATAAGATTTTTTGCAAAACTACACGGAACAACACAAAGATGAGTATAACCTCTTTGAATAAGTCCCTCTACAAATACTTTTGTATCTAACATTATTTTGTTCCTGGAATAAGTTCTAAAATCTCTTTAATAGGCATACAATCAGGTTCAGCTTCTAAACTTCTTTTGTGTTTGAGTATAGATTTTGCAACTTTCATCATACCAGGGTATGCAGCGCGTAACATATGGTTTGCATAAATCACAACATTAATCCCTATCTCTTTAAATTCATCAGTTGTTACAGAATTAAATGATGTCGGTACAACAACTATAGGCGTGTGGGTATCTTTAGCTCTAAATTTTTCTACAAATTCTATAATTTCAGCAGGGTCTTTTAAACGAGAATGTATCATAATGCCATCAGCACCAGCCTCTATATATGCAAAAGCACGAGTAAGAGCATCGTCCATACCAGCTTCTAAAATCAAACTCTCTATACGCGCTATAATCATAAAATCTTTACTCACTTGAGCCGATTTTCCAACACGAATTTTATGGGAAAAATTTTCAATACTATCTTGAGTTTGTGCAACATCATTGCCAAAAAGTGAGTTCTTTTTTAACCCTGTTTTATCTTCTATAACAACAGCACTCACCCCTGTTCTCTCTAAACTTCTAACTGTAAACTCAAAATGTTCAGGTTTTCCACCAGTATCTGCATCATAAATCATAGGTTTAGTTGTCACTTCAAAAATCTCATTAATGGTCATAAGCCGTGCCGTTGTATCTACAGCTTCAATATCAGGTTTACCTTTTGAAGTTGAATCCGTCAACGAACTAGACCACATACCATCAAAACTGACAACTTCTCCGTTTTCAAGCGTCTCTTGTGCATTTTCTGCAATAAGTCCACTTAAAGCATTATGTGACTCTAAAATTTTCACCACTTTTCCTGAATTAATCAGTTGACGAAGTCTTCCTAGTCGTGCTGTTGTTGTAATGCCAAGTTTTCTCATCTGGTCTTGAATATTTGTATCACTAATATCTTTAGAATATGGAATCTCTATAAGTTTTCCATTCCACTGAGCAAGAAGGTCAATAACCTCTTCTCGATATTTTTTTTGTGCATTATGTTGCCAATCATCACCATGAACTACAAAATCTGGTTTAAGTTTTAAAAGATTTTCTTTATAACTTGCATGAGTCTGTTCCACAACATGCGCAACCATTCTCAAATTTTCTAAAACATCTTTTCGTTTATCGTAATCCAAATAAGGAATATCATTTAACTCTCCACATGCCTGAAGTGTTAAAAGCCCAACAGTAACCTCACCTAATTCACTTGCTTTTTTTAAAATTTTGATATGTCCTGCATGGAGTAAATCAGCTATTAAGCTTACATATACTTTTTTTTTCATCTTTTATCCCTCTTTATTTTCTAAATACCAATCATAAACCATTCTAATCCCTTCTTCAAGCTCCACCTTGTGTTTCCATCCAAGTGCATGAAGTTTTGATGGGTCTGTGAGTTTTACCATAGTTCCATCTGGTTTTGTATCGTTAAAATAAAGCTCACCTTCATAGCCAACTATCTTTTTAATTGTTAAGGCTAACTCTTTTATGCTTATATCTACACCTGTTCCTATATTTATATGAGTATTTCTTATCTCTTTTTCATCTTTATCGTATGTATCTTTAAAATCTCTGTTTTCAAGTAAGAAAACACAAGCATCTGCCATATCTTCTGAATACAGAAATTCTCTTCTTGGTTTACCACTTCCCCATATTTCAACTTTTGGAGTATTGTTTAGTTTTGCTTCGTGCATTTTTCTTAATAGTGCTGGAAGTACATGTGATGTTTCTAAGTCAAAGTTATCATTAATACCATAAAGATTTGTTGGCATAACACTTATAAAGTTTGTTCCATATTGTAAATTATAACTTTCACACATTTTTATACCTGCTATTTTTGCTATGGCATAAGGTTCATTTGTATATTCTAACTCACTTGTAAGTAAATACTCTTCATTCATTGGTTGTGGAGCATTTTTAGGATATATACATGTACTTCCTAAAAAAAGAAGTTTTTTTACATCATGAAGATAACTTTGATGGATAACATTGTTTTGAATTTGAAGGTTTTCATAAATAAAATCTGCTCTATAGGTATTGTTAGCAACTATACCACCCACTTTTGCAGCAGCGAGTATTACATACTCAGGTTTTTCCTGTTTGAAAAACTCTGCTACAGCGATACTATCTAGTAAATCCAACTCTTTATGAGTTCTATATACAAGATTTGTATACCCTTTTTGTTGAAGATTTTTAACAATTGCTGAGCCAACAAGACCTTTATGCCCTGCTATATATATTTTACTCTCTTGTGTCATCATCCTTACCTATTCAAAATAATTCATTACAGTATAGCCACCATCTTTAAGGTACTGTTCTTTCGTCATAAGTTTTAAATCAGATGCCATCATCTCATCAACAAGCTCTTTAAGTTGGTACTCTCTTCTCCAACCAAGTTTTTTTTCTGCTTTTGTTGGATCACCTAGAAGTAAATCAACTTCTGTCGGTCTAAAATATTGTGGATCAACAGCAACAACTTCTTCTCCAACTTTCAGTGTAGTATTTTTTATCTGTAACTCTTGCATTCTCTCTTTATCTATAGATTTGATAACACCTTTTTCATCTATACCATTTCCATAAAACTCCAGTTCTATACCAGCATAAAAAAAAGCCATTCTTACAAAATCTCGTACAGCTGTTGTTTTTCCTGTTGCAATAACCCAGTCTTCTGGTTCATCAGCTTGTAAAATAAGCCACATCATCTTGACATAATCTTTTGCATGACCCCAATCTCGTTTAGCATCAAGGTTTCCAAGATAGAGTTTATCTTGTAGACCTAGTGCTATTTTACTTGCTGCACGAGTAATTTTTCTTGTTACAAATGTTTCTCCACGCACTGGTGATTCATGGTTAAATAAAATACCGTTACATGCAAACATTCCATACGCTTCTCTATAGTTTACTGTTATCCAGTAAGCATACATTTTTGCAACAGCATAAGGGCTTCTTGGGTAAAAAGGTGTTGTCTCTTTTTGAGGAGTCTCTTGTACTTTTCCAAAAAGTTCACTTGTACTTGCCTGATAGATTTTTGTTTTTTTACTCAGTCCTAAAAGTTTCACAGCTTCTAGTATTCTTAGTGTTCCTGTTCCATCAGCATTTGCCACATATTCAGGTGTCTCAAAACTTACAGCAACATGACTCATAGCAGCAAGATTATAAATCTCATCTGGTTGTACCTCTTGGATAATACGCGTAAGATTCATAGAGTCTGTCATCTCACCATAGTGAAGAATAAAATTTCTATTTTCAACATGAGGATCTTGATAGATATGATCTATTCTATCTGTATTAAAAAGGGAAGCTCTTCTTTTTATACCATGAACAATATACCCTTTTTTGAGTAAAAATTCAGCGAGATAGCTTCCATCTTGCCCTGTTACACCTGTAATTAATGCTACTTTTTTCATATTTTCCTATCTTTTAAAATCATCTTCAAAGCGTACAATATCATCTTCACCTGTATATTCACCAACCTGCACCTCTATGAGTACAACCGGTATTTTACCTTCATTGGCAAGTCGATGTACCTCACCCATTTTGATATAAGTAGATTCATTTGGTCGTATAAGTTTTGTTGTACCACCCACTGTTACCGTTGCTGTACCACTCAATACAATCCAGTGTTCATTTCTATGAAAATGTTTTTGTAAACTTAATCGTTTTCCAGGTTTTACTACTATACGCTTTATTTTATATCCTGAAGTATCTTCTAAAACAGTATATGTTCCCCACGGTCGATACCCCGTTAAATGGATATGATGGAGTTGTGTTGTTTCTTTAAGTTTTTGAACAACCTGCTTCACTTTCTGAGAGCTTCCCTTTTTACTTACAAGAAGTGCATCCCCTGTATCTACAATAATAAGGTCTTCAACATCAACCGTTGCTATATACTTGTCATCTGTATAAACAAGATTGTTTTTAGAATCTACTGATATATATTTTTCATGCACAGTATTTCCATTGTCATCTTTTGGCAATTCCTCATATAAAGCATCAAAACTTCCAACATCTGACCATTTTAGATCTGCTGGTATCACTTTTACCCTATTTGATTTCTCCATAACAGCAAAATCTATACTCTCTTCTGGTATAGAGAGCATATCTTCGTGCTGTACTCTTACAATTTCATCATCTTTTTTACTGTTTTTATATGCCTGAAGTGATGCCTTATATATTTCAGGAGCATATTTTTGAAGCTCTTGTAAAAATACTTCTGCTTTAAACATAAACATACCACTATTCCAGTAATGATTTTGAGATGCTACATAAGATTGTGCTGTTTTTTTATCTGGTTTTTCATGAAATGCTTTCACATCATAATGATGGGCTTCTATATAACCAAACCCAGTCTCTGCAAAAGTTGGTTTTATACCAAAAGTAACAAGATTATTTTCAAGAGCTAATTCTTTAGCTTTTTGTAGTACTTTTTCATAAGCACTTTCATCTTTTATAAGATGATCAGATGGTGTTACAAGTACTATCTCTTCAGGTGCTACATTCAAACATGCAAGTGCTATAGCAGGAGCTGTATTTCTACCTTGTGGTTCTAAAAGATAGCTATTTTGCTTAACCAACAGCTCCTCTAACTGATCTTTTGCTAAAAAGTACTGTTCTGCATTAGATACTATCAGCTGTGCATCACATATAAGAGTATTTCTTTGTACTGTTAATTGGAAAAGAGACCTATTATGAAAGAGTTTTACAAACTGCTTTGGCATAAGTGTTCTACTTATCGGCCAAAGTCTTGTTCCGCTACCTCCACATAATATTATATTTGTCATCTAGTTTTATCCTTTTATTTTCAACTTCTCTTTTAAAATAATCTTTCCACCCTCAACCCCTGGTTGATTATAAGCATCTATATACATAAACTTAGCACATAATGATGTTAAAAGTTCATATTCATACATTAAAGAAGCTATAGCACTTTCACATACACCATCAATACTAATAACATCACAAGGGATATCATTAAGATTATTTATCGCTTCTATCGTTGCATCTGCTTGCATATTGATAAGATCTGAAAATTTTTTGCCATTAAGATAATTTAACTCTTCAAGTCCCTCAAGCTCTACTGGTGGAATTTTTAAATCATTATCAAAATTCTCCACTTTAACAACTGTAACTGTTTTATCTCTTCTACCTTCTACTATTAGCTGTAAAAATGAGTGCTGATCAATTGGCCCTATGATACCTATAGGTGTTAACCCCTGACGAGTATTATTTATATCTACTTTCCCTAAAGATTCTCCCCAAAGTTGAATATACCATTTATTAAACCCTTCAAGTCGTGAAGAGTAAGAAAATACAACATTTATATTAAATCTATTTTTATACTCTGTAAAAAATCGTGCTTTTTTAAGGAGTCTTTCCCGTGTTCCCTCTTTATCATAGAAAAAACCATCATGAATAGATTTTGCACCTTTTAGTAAATCATCTATATCTATACCAACAATAGCCAAAGGAAGAAGTCCTACAGCTGAAAAAACAGAAAATCTACCACCTACATTTTTAGGAATTTCAAATGTTTGCATATCATGAATTTTGGCATAAGCATTCAGTTTTGAATCAGACTCTGTAACTATAACGCAGTTGTGTTTGTCAATCGTTACCAAAGAGTGTAAATACTTAAAAATCGCTATTGTTTCAACTGTTGTTCCTGATTTTGAAATAACAATAAAAAGAGTATCATCTAAATCAATATTTTCTATTTTTGAATGTATATCTATAGGGTCTGTTGTCTCTAAAAAAAACAATTTTTTTTCTAATTCTTTAGAATGTTTTAAAAATTTATAAATAGCATATGTACCAAGAGTACTTCCCCCTATACCAATAACAACTATATTTTTCTGTTTTACACCTTTTGCATATTCTTTATAATGTTGTGTGTCTTGAAAAACAAGGTTATAGTAACCTATTTTTTCTTTCTCTTCCAAAATATTTACAAATATCTCATCATCAGATATCGTTGGGTTATAATTATGTGTGTACTGCATTAAACTATCCTAACTATATTTTTAATTTATAAATTTTCACAGATGGTGAAAGTATTACTTGTTCATAAAGACTTTTATCATAATGTTCTAAAACAAAAAGTTGCACATAAGTTGCATTATAAGTTTGTTCATCAACAATGAGAAAAACCCCATAATTACTCATATAAATAACACTTAGTTGTGCTGAAAAATCCAAAAGTTGCGTACTTACATGTAACTCCCCTTTTTTATCATATGCTGTTTTAACAAATCTTCTTATTGGCATTTTTTTCTTGCCTAAAACAAGAGATGATGTTGTTTTATCTATAGCAATACCATTGCCCAATAAAATTTTATTGCCAGTATCTTTAGCTCCTCTAGCAACATAAAAAAATGGTTGTTTTTTAGGTTTTCCACTCATTAAATCTAAATTTGAAAAGAGTGTCACTGTTGGATAGATATTTAACATTCTATATGGTAAGTAAAGATACACATCTCTTGTCTTTTTAGGCAGTTTTATATCTGTTTGTAAAGAGAGTAAAAAATCATTTGTATCGTTAAACCCGTAATCTTTTGTCATCTGCTCTATCAAAGAAGTTGAAGCGTTTGTTTCCAATTTCTTGGCATCATACTCCACATCAAGTCGAGCCATCTTTGCAGACTCTTCTTGGGGATGTGTTAAAACATAGCTTACAGGAAAGTTTCTATCACCACTATGCTGTGCACCATCAGCAAGAGTATGAACATGAGCATAATAACGGATAGGAAAACCATAATCCCACCATGCAACAGCATAATCTTTGGGCTGTGCTTTTTTTCTGAGTGATTCTAATACTTTTACCTCATCAGCATTAAAAACAGTAGGTACTTTATACCCTTGAATATGAAAATAGTTTGGTAATAAAATAAGTAGCGTAAAAGCAATACTACTCAAATATTGCAGTTTTTTTGTCGGCATTTTTTGTGAAATTTCTGTAATTAAAAAAGCAATTCCCATTGCTAAAACAGGAACAGCATATACTGTAAAACGAAGACCACCAACATATGCTACAAATCCTAATCCCACAAGAGGTAAAGAAAAAAGCATAATTTTATGTCTATACAGCAAATAACCATACCCTACTAAAGAAAGCACAAAAGTGATAATACTTCCACTAATACGATTAGCAAAAGTTTCAAAAGAGATATGTCCAGCTTCTCGTACTGTTTGCATCACTGTAAAAAAGTGTAATCCTAGTCCATCATTTGTACCTGAAACACTTTCTCTAAAAAGATATGCTTTGAGCTGATGAAAAATAGGATTTAATCCTCCAGTAGTAAGATAAGCAATAACAGAAGCACCTAAAATATAAAAAACATACTTCTCATATTTTTTATTTTGAAAAAGGAAAAAACTAGCCATAACAAGGAAAAAACGCACATAGCCATCCCCATTCATCATAGCAAATAACATAATGGCAAGTAGTTTATAAAAATAAAGATTTTTTCTCTCAAAAACAAGAGTATAAATAACAATAAGTACAAAAAATGCAAACTCTAAAGAATATGACTGAGGATACCACCATCTATAGACTAAAATATCTAAAGCAGTAACAAGAAGATAAATATTTTTTTGTGTATTTACAGCCCATATAATAGACCAAAGTAAAAACATAGGTAGAACTATATTTAACATATCAGTATCATAATACCCTGCCATTGTTCTGTTATAATAACTCCAAGCTATACTACCAAGAAGTGCTGCTATAAGCCCCATCTCCAAGTTTTTCAATGTTTTAGCTATCAAAATAATTGGAATGACAATTAAAGAGCTTAAAAATACAGGCATATAAAAAATAACTGTTTCAAATTTAAAAGGCAAAATTTTGGCAAAAAATGCAGTAAGAAGAGAAGGTGCACTTCCTATCGGTGATGTAGCATGAACCTCTTGAACACCTGCTAAAATATCACGAGCTCCTTCAGCCCAATAGTATCCATCATTGGTATTTATCATAAACTCACCATTAAAATGAAATGGTGCGTAATCTTGAAATTGAAAAACCCAAATAAATCGCATAGCGACAGAAAAAATATAGGCTATAACTATATATAGAAGTGTTTGCTTATTCTCTTGGAGTATCTGCTTCAAAAGTATCCTTTAAAAGGTGGAGTTTTTGTTTATATTCATTAATAGATGCTATTTTATCATATTTCACAGCACCCTTAAGTAACAAAGTATATTTTTTTATTAAAATTTCTTTTACATGTGATTTATAAGAAGATGTCAATTGCTTTTGCAAAGCTCTTACTCGCCATCTATCCATGCCCCAGTAACGAAAACTTAATTGTTCATCTTCTCCTGAATACTTCACAATTAATTTTTCATCAATTAAACATATCATAAAACGAGAAGCGATGCGTAACCATAAATCGTAATCTTCACACACTTCAAAACTTTCATCAAAAAATCCCACTTTGTCCAATATACTTTTATGTACCATTATAGAAGATGGAGCAATATTACAATACTCTAAATTTTCCAAAAAAACATCTTTACCTATTTTATGAAATTTTTTTGGAATCTTTACCTCTTGGTTGTTTCTTATCCATATTTCATCAGTATAACTCACCTTACATGTAAGGTTGTGCAGATGGAATTGTTTTTGTTTTTCAAGCTTCTCTTTATGCCAGACATCATCAGAATCCAAAAATGCTATCCATTCATAAGAAGCATTCTCTATCCCTTTATTTCTTGCCGAAGAAACGCCTTGATTTTCTTGGTAAATATATATAATATCGGGGAAAATTTGAAGAATATTTTTTGTTGCATCAGTTGAGCCATCATCCACAACTATCACCTCATCAGGAGGTGAAGTTTGTGCGTAAACAGATGCTAAAGCTCTTTGTAAAAGTGTAAAACGGTTATAAGTAGGA
>Ga0256828_1000135_pt1 | contig 49207 bp, 42 predicted proteins | sample CV88metaG_FD_185993 | JGI IMG/M metagenome (GOLD analysis project Ga0256828, IMG submission 185993) | Hydrothermal vent microbial communities from East Pacific Rise, Pacific Ocean - CV88 | ecosystem: Environmental > Aquatic > Marine > Hydrothermal vents | place: Pacific Ocean: East Pacific Rise...
AAACTGCACCACCGTCACCAAAGCATCCTAAAGGTTTGGCAGGGAAAAAGCTTGTAGTAGATATATCACCTAAGTTACTGTCACTTCTACCTTTGTATGTAGCTCCAAAGCTTTGAGCACCATCTATGATGACTTTTAGGTTATGTTTATCTGCTATTGTCTGGATAGCATCCATATCAGCTGGTTGCCCATAGAGGCTTACCGGCATAATTGCTTTTGTTTTATTTGTGATCTTTTCTTCTATTTTAGAAGCATCAATATTATAGGTTTTCTCATCTATATCTACAAATACAGGTTTAGCACCTAAAAATGCGATTGTCTCTGCCGTAGCTATAAAAGTAAAAGGCGTAGTTATTATCTCATCATCCGGTTTAATATCTAGTGCCATCATAGCCAGCAGAAGTGCATCTGTTCCACTTCCACATGTTATGGCATGTTTAGCAGAGGTAAACTCTTGAAGAGATTCTTCAAGCTCTCGTACTGCATTACCCATGATGTAGTTTGATCTATCAAGGACATCTTGCATCGCTGCATCTATCTCTGTTTTATAAAGTTGGTATTGGTATTGTAAATTTGCAAAATCTATCTTCATTATTTTTTTGTTACCTTTAAATCTTCATCTACTAATTCATATGTAGCAAATTCATCTTCTGCTTTGCTGTCTGTAAACTCTAAAGTATTACCACTAATGCCTACCCAGCCAATCTGCTTTGCAGGTACACCTACCATTAAAGCGTATGCTGGAACATCTCTATTTATGACCGCACCGCTTCCGATAAGTGCATACTCACCTATGGTGACACCGCACACTACCGTTGCGTTTGCACCGATAGAGCAACCCTTTTTAAGGAGTGTTTTTTTAAACTCATCGCGTCTTACGATAAAAGCTCTTGGGTTGATGACATTTGTAAAGACCATAGAAGGACCAAGAAAAACATCATCTTCTACCTCTACACCCTCATATACAGATATGTTATTCTGTACTTTTACACCATTACCCATCTTTACATTTGGACCTACTACACAGTTTTGTCCAAAGGAGCATTTCTCTCCGATTGTAGTACCTGAGAGAATGTGTGAAAAGTGCCATATTTTTGTATTGTCACCTATTTGTACATTCTCATCTACATATGCAGATTTGTGAGCGAAGAAACTAGACATTATTCTGAAACTACTTTTTTACAAAAAGGATGATAATCTCCCTCTAATCCAATAGCAGGAAGATGTCTGATAGTAGATACTGTTCTGATCGAGCCGTAAGCCTCATCAAGTCCAAATCCACCACCATTTAAGATATGTTCATAACTTTTTGTGTGTAGATCTGTAAATCCTCCGCTAAACTCTATCTCATCACCATCTACTGTGATAGAGCGGTATGTTCTCATACCACTATCTCTAATCTCTTGAGGTATATAGTCATAATTTACTGAAAGAAACCATCTAACAGTTGCATTTTTGAGTTTAAAGTATCCTGCATTTGTATCAGCAGTTTTTACATGGACAATATTCTCCTCAACATCTCCAAATATCCAACAGAGCATATCATAGAAGTGAACACCGATGTTTGATGCAATTCCACCTGATTTCTCCTGCTTTCCTTTCCAAGACTCGAAGTACCATTTACCACGACTTGTAAGATATGTTAAGTCTATATCATACATCTTATCTGGATTCTCTTGAAGCTCTTTACTTACTCTCTCTTTAAGGTCTATAATAGATTGATGCAAACGCAGTTGTAAAATATTGTAAACTTTCTTGCCAGTCTCTTTTTCAAGTACTTTAAGTTCATCAATATCAGCAGGATTAAGGACAAGTGGTTTTTCACAAATAGCATTTGCTCCGGCCTGAAGAGCCAAACGAATATGACTCTTATGGAGGTAGTTTGGAGAAGCAATACTGATATAGTCAAGAGTATTACTGCGTTTATATTGTGTTAAGAAATCTTCAAATCGCTCTGCTTCAGTGAAGAACTCTGCTTGAGGAAAGTTAGAGTCCATTATACCTATACCATCATATGGATCATATGATACTACAAGCTCATTTCCTGTCTCTTTTATCGCTTTCATATGTCTTGGTGCGATATATCCACTTGCTCCGATTAATGCGAAATTTTTTGTCATCTCTACAGTCTCCATGTTGGTTTTTCTACTATGCCTTTGACATCAATGATAATAGGTTCACCTCTTGACATACTTGCATACTCTTGTGTTGTTATCTCTTTAAACTTATCGTGTCCTACTGCCACAACTATAGCATCAAAACGGTTACTTTGCAGTGGAAGTTCTTCTACAAAAGAGAGATTTTTTGTCTCTCTGTCACTCTTATCAACCCAGTAATCATATACTTCAACATTACATTCAAACTCTTCAAGTTCTTTTATAATGTCTAGTACTTTTGAATTTCTCATATCTGGACAGTTCTCTTTGAAAGTAGCTCCCATTACCAAGACATTTGCACCTTTGAGCTTTTTATCAAACTTCACCATTTTCTTAATTGTTTTATCTGCTATAAGCTTACTCATACCATTGTTTATCTGTCTTGCACCCAAAATAAGATTTGGCATGTATCCAAGACTTTGTGCCTTATGCGTGAGATAGTATGGATCAACTCCAATACAATGCCCACCTACAAGACCAGGAAAAAGCTTAATAAAATTCCATTTTGTAGCAGCAGCTTCTATAACATCTTTGGTGTTAATACCCATCAAGTCAAAAATCTGTGCAAGCTCATTAATAAGAGCGATATTAACATCTCTTTGAGTATTTTCTATCACTTTTGCAGCTTCAGCTACTTTTATAGTGGGTGCTAAATGTGTTCCCGCAGTAATAATGCTTTTATAGAGTCCATCAACTTCTTTTGCAATCTCTGGAGTAGAGCCAGATGTAATCTTCAGTATTTTTGTAACAGTATGTTCTTTATCACCTGGATTTATACGTTCTGGAGAGTATCCACAAAAGAAATCTTTGTTAAATACCAGACCACTCTCTTTTTCTAAAATAGGAACACACACCTCTTCTGTTACACCAGGATAAACAGTTGATTCATAAATAACAATATCATCTTTTTTCAAGACTTTACCCACAGCCTCTGTAGATTTCACAATAGGTGTCAAATCAGGCTCATTTGTCTCATCAATAGGAGTAGGAACAGTAACAATATAAACATTACAATCTTTTGTATCATTAATATCAGTTGTAAAAACCATACCATTTTTCAATGACTCTCTGACTTGTTCTTCTGTCAATTCAAGTGTTCTGTCAAAACCATTTTGAAGTTCATCAATTCTTGTTTGGTTAATATCTAATCCAACAACATCATATTTTGTACTAAAAGCATGAGCAAGTGGTAATCCTACATACCCCAAACCTACGATTGCTATTTTATGTTTTTTCATTTACGATTCCATTTTTACGATTGTTTGACTAGCATTTTATCTTTTTTGTTATTAAAAAGTACTAAACAATATTTTTCATTTGTATTTTAATTTGCTAAAGTTAGATTAAAAAGAATATAATATATGAAGTGGTGGCCTGTCTCGGAATCGAACCAAGGACACAGTGATTTTCAGTCACTTGCTCTACCGACTGAGCTAACAGGCCATTTGAAGAGTTGGAATTATAGTCATACTAAACTGAATAGTTGCTTATAAAGTGGATCTTTTATGATAATTTACTTTTGCTTCCAACTCCTGTGCTATTGCTTCTCTTCTCTTTTGTGAATCTGTTCCATGGAGTAGCTTTTTTAGCGCATAGATTCTATAAGCATCCATCCCTTTTCTAAAGCCCAGCTGTTCATCGTGTCCTGCATATTTATTTATAAGCTTCTCACGCACAAGCCCTATTTTCTCACGCAGCGCTATACGAAGCCAAAGCTCATAATCTTCACATACCTCCATATTCTCATCAAACATACCCACCTTTTCAAAGAGTGACCTGTGCAGCAGAGCAGATGATGGAGCAATATTACAATAAGAGAGGTTTTCGCAAAAAACATCTTCTCCTATCTTTTTGTACTTTTTTGGAATTTTGACTCTTTGGCCATTTCGTATCCATACCTCATCGGTATAGCTCATCAAAATATCAGGGTTTTGTTTATGAAACGCTAACTGTTTTTCAAGTTTCTCTTTATGCCACTCATCATCAGAGTCCAAAAAGGCTATCCACTCATTTTTTGCTCTTTGTATGCCAACATTGCGTGCGCACGATACTCCGCTGTTTTTTTGATATATGTAAATTATCTCGGGAAAATCTTTTTGAATATCTTTCGTGTTGTCTGTTGAGCCATCATCTACAACGATAATCTCATCAACACTATATGTTTGAGCCAATAGTGACTCTATGGCTCTTTTTAGAAGTGTGTAGCGGTTATAAGTAGGGATGACTACAGAGACATCCAACTACCAGACCTTTATCTCATTATAGATACTATCACGCTCAACAGGGATAAAGCCACTATTTTTAATAAGTGCCGTAAATTCATTCACATCAACACCATTGGCACTCTTTGCACCTGCTGCAGAGTTGATAGACTCTTTTTGAATAGTACCATCCAAGTCATTTGCCCCAAATTCCTGTGCAACAAGAGCCAGATTTACTGTAGAGGTAACCCAGTATGCCTTGAGATTTGGAACATTATCAAGTACAAGACGAGCAATAGCATAGGTTTTAAGAATCTCATTTGCCGTAATCATCTTTTGGACTTTTAAGTAGTTGTTCTCTCTCTGATAGACAAGAGGAATAAAACAGTTAAAACCACCTGTTTTATCTTGCAACTCACGAATACGCAGCATATGGTCAATACGGTTCTCACGACTCTCCACATGACCAAAGAGCATTGTAACATTACTCTTTTTCCCACGTTCATGCCATTTTCTATGTATTTCAAACCATTGATCAGATGTCACTTTACCTTTACAGATATAGTCACGCACCTTCTCATCAAATATCTCAGCACCACCACCCGGCATAGAATCTACACCGTTTTCAACCATCAAATCAAGCACTTCATCATAGCTTAGTCCGTGATGGCGTGAGAGAAAATCAACCTCGGCAGCAGTTAATGCTTTTACGTGAATGTCAGGATATTTTGCTTTTATCTTCTTAAAAATTCCAAGATACCAATCAAGTGTCACATTTGGATTGTGTGCAGAGACAATATGAACCTCTTTGGCATCATTTGCCACTATCTCATCAACAATTTTAAGTATCTCTTCGTGACTCATTGTATATTGGTTTGGGTTTTTACGTGTCGCTGAGTAGGCACAAAACTTACAGACATCGGCACAGACATTTGTTGGATTGATATGACGGTTTATATTAAAATAGGTCTTTTTCCCGTGAAGCTCCTGACGCTTTTTATCTGCAAGCTCTCCAAGTTCAAAAAAGTCCATATCATAGAGTGCTACACCCTCACGCAAATCCAATCTCTCACCCGCTTCAATCTTCTTAGATATACCCATATTTATGCCTAGTTTTTTTGGCAAATTATAGCCAAAAGAGATTAATTTAAAGAAACTTTACTATAATTTTATATGGATTTACTACTGCAAATAGAGAACATCATAGAAAAAAACGGCTCTGATTTTGAACTCTCAAAACTTTTTAAACACTACATTAAAGAGTACAAAGCATCCCTTCCGGAACTCTTCAAAGAGAGTCAGGGAAAAGATTTTCTAGTCAAACATACCAAAAAACTTGACTCCATTATCACACTTATGTACAAAACAATACTGCGCCGTCTCTTTGGCAACTACCTTCCGATGCGTTCGCATATTCCCATTGCCATTATCGCACTTGGAAGTTATGGGCGTGAGCAGCTCTGTGTCCATAGTGATATTGACCTTCTTATAGCCTATGAAGATATTCCAGGCTACCAAACCGAGCTTATCATTGAGAAGTTTTTCTATCTTGCGCTTGATGCGGGAATGAAACTCGGTCACCGCGTCCATAAGACAACAGAACTTTTTGAAGCGGCACAGAGTGACATTACCATACGCACCTCTTTAATGGAGGCACGCTTTATCACCGGCTCTGCCTTTACCTGGCACAGCACACAAAATGCACTCAATCAGATACGCAGCTACAAACAAAAAGAGTTTATTCTTGCAAAGATTGAAGAGGCACAAAAAAGACGTAAAAAATTCCCGGTAACGATGGAGCCAAACATCAAAGAGGGTGTCGGCGGACTGCGTGACTCACAACTGATATTTTGGGTTGCAAAGACCATCTACGGAGTCGGTTCCATCAAAGAGCTCAGCGGTACAATATTTTCAGATGATGAGTACAGAGAGTTTCGCATAGCACTTGAACTCCTCTACCGTGTCCGTTCTGCCCTGCACCTCATCACAAACAAACAAGAGGATAGACTGCTTTTAGAGCATATACCGCAGGTAAGCAGTATGCTAGGTTTTAAAAATCAGCAAAAATTCGCTTCCAAAGTGCTTCAGGCAGGATGGCGTATCAACAACTTTACACAGATATTTGTCAAAAAGATGGTTCATCCCTTTATTGTTGAGAGAGCTAATATTGCAAAATTCAAAAAAGCAAGAATCCGCAAAGGTATCTACCTTGTAGAGAACAGACTCTTTGCCTCATACAACCTCAAACCGCTGCCAATCAATACACTTTTAGAGCTGCTTATTGAGCTGCCTGAAAAGGAGTACAGGTTCGATGCAGGTTTTTTAAACCAATTTACCTACACAAAAATCAGCCATCCATTGAGTAAAAAAAGCTATGCACTCATTAAAAAGCTCTTTACAAAAGAGCATATAGCTCCCTTTATGAAACTCTTCTATGATGCCGGAATACTCCAAGAGCTCTTTACAAACTTTAAAAAAGTGATGCATCTGCCACAGTTTGACGGCTATCACCACTACCCGGTAGATATTCACTCTATCAAGTGTGTAGAGGCTCTGGAAAATATTCAAGAGCCCTTTATTGAAAAGCTTTTTTCAAATCTTCACCCCGATGAGAAGATGCTGCTGCGTATTGTTGTTCTTTTTCACGATACAGGAAAAGGGAGAAAACAGGACCATAGCGAAGTCGGTGCAAAACTCATAGCCCAGTTTGCAAAACATATACACCTTAATGCCGAGCTCACGGAGCGTGCTGTTACCCTTGTTAAAAATCACGTTCTAATGAGCAATGTTGCCTTTAAAGAGAATATCTATAATGAAAAAACACTCTATAAGTTTATGTCCAAAGTAGCTGACAGTAAAAATCTCCAACTCCTCTACATCCTCACCTATGCCGATATTAACGGTGTTGGAGGAGAGACATACAACTCTTTTAACGCAAAACTGCTCCAAGAGCTCTACCATAATGCCCTGGAAGTTGCACAGAACAAAGAGCGCATAACCGATGCAAAAAAACGCCTTATCATAGAAAAAAGAGTCAAAAATCTTATGGAGTTTCAACTGCTGCCTCGTCTGCTGCAGAAGAAGATTCTCTCTGTTGAGTCCAACCTCTTTTTCTTTAAACATACTCCCCAAGATATCATTGAGATTGCCCAAAAAGCAAGAGCTACAAAAGAGTACTCCTTTACTACAAAAAATGAGCACTCCCTCTCTATTGAAATATACCGACGAATTCCGCTTAATGTAGGCTACCTTCTAGCAACACTCTCCCACCTTGATGTTGCCTCTATGGAGATATTTACACTCTTTGATGATATAAAATATTTTAAAATTGAGTTTATTAAAAATGTTGATGGCAACGAACTCGTAGAGGTCCAAGATATTATAGACAATGCCTTCGATATGCAAAGAGAAGTGCGTCTTAAAAAAATCTCCATCAAAAGAGAAGAGATAAAGATAGACTGTGAGCACTCAAAAACACACGCAGAACTTACAATTCACACAAAAAATCAGATGGGTCTGCTGGCATATGTGATGCATAAATTTGAGGAGATGGGTATAAACATCGTCACAGCAAAAATCCACTCCAGCAAATATAAAGTGCGTGACAGCTTTTTAATGGAAAAACAACTAAATATATGTGATAATGTTGAAAAAATTTATACAAATTTGTCAAATGAATAGAAAAAGGGAACTTTTATGTGCGGAATAGTTGGATATATCGGTGCGAACAATACAAAAGAGATTTTACTTGAGGGGCTTAAAGAGCTTGAGTACAGAGGTTACGATTCAGCAGGTATTGCTGTCTTAAGCGAGGGGAGTTTTTCAAGCTTTAAAGCAGTCGGGAAACTGGTAAATCTTGAAGAAAAAACTAAAGATTTTATAACAGATAAATTTGCCGTAGGTATTGGACACACTCGCTGGGCAACACACGGAAAACCGACAGAACTCAATGCACACCCGCATCTCGGAGAGAGCTCCTATGTCGTTCACAACGGTATTATTGAAAACTATGCCGAACTGAAAAAAGAGCTTTTGGCTGATGGTGTCACTTTTCTCTCTCAAACAGATACGGAAGTAATCGTACATCTTTTTGAAAAAAATCTCAAAAAGACAGAAGATGCATTGAAAGCTTTTGAAAAAACTGTAGAGCAGTTAGAGGGTGCTTTTGCCATTTTACTCGTTACAAAATCGCAAGCCGATAGAATCTTCTTTGCAAAGAACGGTTCGCCTCTGCTTGTTGGACAAAACAACGAAGGTGAGAAGTTTTTTGCATCATCCGATACACCTCTTATTGGGCACGCTAGCGAGGTGCATTACTTTGATGATGGGGATTATGGTTATGTAACAGCAGAGGAGCTCTTCATCCTCAGCTCAAATAAAAAGCAAAAAGAGCCTCACTTTACAAAGATAGCGACAAACAAGCTCTCTGCACAAAAAGATGGGTACCGTTTCTTTATGGAAAAAGAGATATATGAGCAAAGCAGTGTCATTGCCGATACACTTCTTGGGCGTGTTGGAGATGAGAGCATACATTTTGAGGAGCTTGATACAAAACTCTTTGAAGGTATTCAAGAGATAAAACTCTGCGCCTGTGGAACATCCTATCACGCAGCACTTACAGCCTCATACCTCTTTGAGCGCCACGCAAAGATAAAGACATCTGTAGAGATTGCATCGGAGTTTCGCTACCGTGAGCCTATAATGACACAAGATACGCTTTTTGTTGTTATCAGCCAAAGTGGAGAGACTGCCGATACACTTGAGACACTCAAGATGGCAAAAGCCGCAGGACTGAAGACACTTGTCATCTGTAATGTTGACAACTCCTCAATGGTGCGTCTCGGTGATGCAACTATTCTCACGCGTGCAGGAGTTGAAAAAGGTGTAGCTTCTACAAAAGCCTTTGCAACACAGGTAACAATTTTTTGGATGCTCTCACTCTATCTTGCAAAACGAAATGCTACGCTCACGCAGGAAAAAATCACAAAAGAGCTTGAACTTCTTCGCTCTCTTCCAAAAACACTCAAAGTTGAAGATAAACTCCACGAGCGTATAAAAAGACTCTCAAAACGTTATCTTCACGGACACGGATTTTTCTTTATAGGCAGAGATATCTTCTTTCCGCTGGCTTTAGAGGGAGCATTAAAACTCAAAGAGATATCCTATCTTCACGCAGAGGGGTATCCAAGTGGAGAGATGAAACACGGTCCTATCGCACTTGCAGACCCAGAACTCTTTACAATAGCGCTCCTGCCGCAACATATGCTCTATGAAAAATCAAAAAGCAATGTAGAGGAGCTAAGTGCAAGAGATGCCACTATCTGTGCTATCTCTCCTTTGGAGTTTGAAAAGGCAGATGACTTTATAGAGACAAAAGCACATCAAGATTATATGCTTGAGTTTTTTGAGATGATGATAGTTGTACAACTCCTCTCACTAGAGATATCTGTACGACTTGGAAATGATGTAGATATGCCAAGAAATCTCGCAAAAAGTGTAACTGTAGAGTAAAAGTCACTATTTCCTCACTTTTCATATGTTATTTAGTTTCAATTTGCTATCATCAGAATAAGTAAATTTGTTGAATTAAAATAACATATGATATCTCAGAAATTGATATTTAAAAATAATTCAAATACAAAAAATCTAAAATTGGATTTTTATGATTAAAAAATATATCTATCTTATAGTAAATCTACTTCTTTTGATTCCCGGTATTATCTTTGTATATACATATGCTTATAATTATATTGACAAAGAGGTTATTCATATTCAAGAGAAAAGAGATGCACTTATTGAGATGCAGTCAATCTATAAACTTATTACAAATCTACAAAAAGTTCGCGGACTCAGCAATATACATAAACGAGACAATAAGATCATCTATGCAATTCGCAAACTTGAAGATAAAAACCTATATATATCACAAAAACTAAAAAATAAAAATATAGATAAAATTTTACAAAGACATTCAGTTGGAACGATAACAGATTTTCAAAATTATACTTCTGATATTGAAGCACTTCTTCTGAGCTATAAACTAACTGCTTATAATGCAAAACTTACGCTTAACTCTGATATTACGGAATACCTTCTTTCCAAAAGCATAACGAATGGCCTTCCATATCTTGTTGAATATTTTGCAAGAATACGGGGATTAGCTTCAAGTGTATCAAACCACAAACTAAATCAAGATATTCAAATTCAAATTCAAAATCAGATTTATATGATTGAAGAGTTACTGAAAAATGCGAAAGATATCAGCTTTTTAAATAATTCAAATTTTAGTCAGATATTGCTTCAGTCACAAAAAGAAGAGATAAGATATATCAAAAAAGAGCTTTTAGAAACAAAAACAATTCATCTAAGCGGACTTGAAATTTTTAATAGAATTACAAAAAACATTGATTTTCTCAATCAGCTTTATATAAAGAATATGCAGAAACTTATGAAAATCTACAATAATGAAATAATGCAAAAAAGCCATATACAATCTCTTATAATTCTTATATGTATTCTCTCTATTATTATAGTTATAGCTATTAATTTCTTCTATTTTTCAAAAATCCAAAAATATATAAAAGAGGTAGAACATCTCAATATCATAGACCCTATGACACAACTATATAATAGGCGTTTCTTAGAAAATTTTATTGAAAAATTTATTTCTCAAGTACAAAGGCAAAATGAATATTTTAGTATTTTAATGATTGATATTGATTTCTTTAAAAAAGTAAATGATACTTATGGACACGATGTAGGAGACAAAGTCATTATTGCTGTTGCTAATGTACTTCAAGAGAACATCCGAAAATCTGATCTTGCCATTCGCTATGGAGGAGAAGAGTTTATGGTACTTTTGCACTATGCGGATAAAGAAGCTGCATATACCATAGCAAATAAACTCAAAGAGAAATTTGCACAGATTGAATTTGAGACAAAAAAAGGAAGTTTTTCAAAAACGCTCAGTATCGGTATTTCAGAGTTTCCAAAAGACAATAATTCAATTTGGGAGTGTATAAAACTTGCAGATGAGGCACTCTATGTTGCAAAAACAAGCGGTAGAGACAAAGTAGTGCTCTACGAAAGAGAAGAGCACTAAAAAGAGGCGGCAGGCTAGTTACAGCCACATCCTCCGCCACTCTGTTTTGGTGCAGAACCTGTTGAACAAGCAGAAACACCTGGAGGTGTTGTCGGCTGAACTGCTTCATTATCTACACCACCACTGGCATTAATCTCTTCAATAGTCTCCCAGATAGACTCTGCAGCTTTCATATAACGCTTTGCAGACTCAGATTCAGGAGCTACAAAAGTAACAGGTTTTCCTTCATCACCACCTGCTCTAATAGCCGGCTCAATTGGAATTTCAGCGATTACTTTTGTATCGAACTCTTTTGCCATCGGCTCAGAAGTTCCTTTACCAAAGATATCATACTCAACACCCGTATCTGGTGCGATAAATCCACTCATATTCTCAACAATACCAGCGATTGGAATGTTAAGTTTTTTAAACATATCCAAAGAACGACGTGAATCATCTAACGATACTCCTTGTGGAGTTGTTACTGTAAGACCTGCAGTTACCGGAACAGATTGAGCAAGTGTAAGTTGAGCATCACCAGTTCCCGGTGGCATATCAATTACAAGTACATCAAGTTCTGACCATAAAATATCACGCAAGAACTGCTCAATAGCTTTCATAATCATAGCACCACGCCAGATTAAAGATTGTCCCTCTTCCATAAGACTTCCCATAGACATCATCTCTAATCCATACGCTTTTATAGGAAGAACTTTGTTCCCATTTACTTCAGGTTTTACATCAGCAACACCGAGCATACGAGGAATGTTTGGTCCATAGATATCTGCATCTAAAAGCCCTACTTTTTTCCCTTGTTGTGCAAGAGCGATAGCAATATTTACAGATGTTGTTGATTTACCAACCCCACCTTTACCACTACTTACCATTAAAAAGTTTTTCACTTGCGGTGCAATGTTTTTCCCACGAGAAGAGCTCTCTCTTGGCATTACAGGTGCTTTTATATTTACAACAACATTGGAAGCTCCTGCACTTTTAAGTGCTTCTGTAGCTTCATCTTTTATCTGTTGTGCAACTTCTGGAGCACTTGATGTGATATCTACTGTTACAGAGACATCACTACCGTTGATTGCGATATCTTTTACAAAACCAAATGTTACGATATCTTTGGTAAAACCAGGATACATAACTTTTGAGAGTGCTGATTTTACAATTTCTTCAGTCATTCTATATTTTCCTTTATTTAATTTTTACAATCTCTGTTTTAAAAGTATATTATATCTAAATAAGACAAATATTGTCTTATTTAAAAAACTCTTTTTTTACAAAAAATTTTAAGCTTTGGCATCATCAATAATTTTTTGAATACCTTCACTGTTTTCCATAATATCTTGTGTGATTTTATATGAACAGAACTTCGGACCACACATAGAACAGAACTCTGCCTCTTTAAATACATCTTGAGGAAGTGTCTCATCGTGATATTCACGAGCACGCTCGCTGTCAAGTGCCAACTCAAACTGTTTCTCCCAGTCAAAGTTATAACGAGCATCACTCATCTCATCATCTACATCTCTTGCACCTTTTCGTCCACGGGCAATATCAGCGGCGTGAGCTGCAATTTTATAGGCAATAATTCCCTCACGCACATCATCTGCGTTTGGCAGACCTAAGTGCTCTTTTGGCGTTACATAACAGAGCATACTCGCTCCGTGCCATCCACCGACAGCCGCACCGATTGCAGAACTTATATGGTCATACCCAGCTGCAATGTCAGTAACAAGCGGTCCTAGAATATAAAACGGTGCTTCATGACAAAGCTCACGCTGAATCTTCATATTACGCTCAATTTGATTGAGTGGAACATGTCCCGGACCCTCAATCATAACCTGAACATTTTTCTCCCAAGCTCTTAAAGTAAGCTCACCAAGAACTTTCAACTCACCAAGCTGTGCATCATCACTCGCATCTGCAAGACAACCAGGACGAAGGGAATCACCCAAAGAGAGACTTACATCATACTTCGCACAGATATCCAAGATATCATCAAAAGCAGTATAGAAAGGATTTTCTCTATGGTAGTGCATCATCCACGCAGCCATAAGGCTTCCCCCACGTGAGACGATTCCCATCTTACGTTGTGCAACTTTTGGCATAGTCTCCAGTAAAAAACCTGCGTGAATCGTAAAGTAAGAGACACCCTGCTGTGCCTGACGCTCCAGAACTTCAAGCATAACCTCTATCGTTAGATCTTCAATCTTGTTTCCAACATCGTGGAGTATCTGGTAAATTGGTACCGTACCGATTGGAATTTTAGAGTTGGCAATAACTGCCTTTCTAATCTCATCCAAATCTCCACCGGTACTTAAGTCCATCGCAGTATCAGCTTTATAGTGCTGTGATACTTGAACTTTTTCAATCTCACCCTGAACATCTGAAGCGATTGCGGATGAACCGATATTTGCATTGATTTTACACTTCGCTGCAAGTCCTATCGCCATTGGTTCAAGGTTTGTATGGTTTACATTTGCAGGTATTATTAATCTTCCTCTTGCTATTTCACTACGAACGAGCTCAGGAGACAAATCTTCTACTTTGGCAACATACTCCATCTCTTCTGTTATGATGCCTTGTTTTGCGTAGTACATCTGCGTTCTTACCGCATCATTCTCACGCTTTTTTACCCATGAAGATCTCATAAGTCTCTCCTCAAAATTATCTTTACTTGTATATATATGATGGAAATATAATCAAATAAAGTTAAACTAATCTAAAGTGAATTAATTTCTTGGCAATTTCAATGGGTGATTTAAGATTAAAAAAGCTTTTGAAGTGTATAATTTCGTAACACTTTCAGATCTGAGGAGACTTTTTGTCTAACTTGACGCTTATTTTACTTGCTGCCGGTAGTTCAAGCCGTTTTGGACAAGAGGTTAAAAAACAATGGCTTCGTATTGGACAGGAACCTTTGTGGCAATTTGTAGCACAGAGACTACAAAAGAGTAACCTTTTTTCCCAAATCATTATCGTCGGTGCGGCAGATGAAGTTGCATTTATGCAACACTATGCAGAGTATGAATTTGTCATTGGCGGTGCTTCTCGTCAGGAGTCACTCAAGAATGCACTCAAATATGTTACAAACGATTATGTTCTTGTAAATGACATTGCCCGTGCCTGTATCTCTGAAAATCTTTTAGAGAGTATCATCTCACGCAAAGATGATGCAGATGTCATAGTCCCTTATCTCCCGGTTAGTGATACTGTTGTTTATGAGAATAAAACAATTGAGAGAGAGAAAGTAAAAAGAGTTCAGACACCGCAACTCTCACGCAAAGAAGCACTATTAAATGCTTTAGAGAGTGATGAGCTCTTTACTGATGAGAGTAGTGCCATTGTCGCAAACGGCGGCAGCCGTGCTTTTGTTTTGGGTGAAGATGATGCCCACAAAATCACCTATATTGAAGATTTGAACAAACTTCCTTGTCTGGAGTCTCCAAGCAATGATATACTCAGCGGCAACGGCTTTGATGTACATGCATTTGAAGCAGACAAAAAGATGTGGCTTGGCGGCGTTCAAATAGATGTAGATTACGGCTTTGCGGCACATAGTGATGGAGATGTTGCCATCCACGCCCTTATTGATGCCCTTTTAGGAGCTGCAGGAATGGGTGATATTGGTATGCTTTTTCCAGATAGTGATGCAGCGTATAAAGATATTGACTCAAAAGAGCTCCTTAGAAGTGTTGTTACAAAACTCACAGCATTTGGCTTTGTTATTATAAATGCGGACATTACAATAATGGCACAAAAACCAAAAATAGCCACATACAAACTACAAATGCGCAGAGTTCTTGCAGATATATTAAACATTGCACCTGCACGTATGAATGTAAAAGCAACTACAACGGAAAGACTTGGCTTTATTGGCAGAAGCGAAGGTGTTGGCGTAAGTGCCAACGCAAACTTAAAATATTTAGATTGGAAAATGATACGATAATATGAAGATACTAATTATAGAAAATGAAGTATATTTGGCGCAAAGCATTGCAACAAAACTTGGCGAACTTGGACATATCTGTGAGATGTGTACTTCAACTAAAGATGCAATCCGTAGTAATAACTATGATGTAGTTTTACTCTCAACGAATATCAACGGACAGGATTTCAACCCTGTTATAGAGACATTTAAGAACTCTATTGTTATTTTAATGGTCTCTTATATCTCCAACGATACTGTCTCAAAACCTCTGAGTGCAGGAGCAAAAGATTACATTTTAAAACCATTTATGATTGAAGAGCTTGTTCGTAAGATTGACCATTATCAAGATTATGAAAAGCTTAAAAAACGTAATGAGGCATATGAAAAATATCTTGCACATACATTTGCAACTGCAAAACACGGCCAAAACATTGATGCACTTGAGCTTCCTCTTTTTGTTTCATCAAATTTTCAAAAATATGCAGACTCTTTTGCATTTGAGTATGCACAAAAGAAAAATCTTCCACTCCATTTTGTCAATCTCAGTGATTCAAAGGCTCTAAATGAGATAGAAGCACTTGGACAAAATGCAATTATATATATTATCAACTACCAACTAATCAAAAAAGCCGATAAAAAAGCTTTTTGTGAGCTTATTGCTGAGAAAAAAGCTATTATTCTCAGTAGTGACAAAATCGAGGATGTCGCCTATCCTGTCATTGAGATAAAAAGTGAAAATAATGTCTTTGACAAAGGAGAGATTCTTCCTATTGAAGATTATGTAAAATTTATCGTACTCAACTACCAAGATAAATACCCAGATACAGAGCTCTCCAAAAAACTCGGTATCAGCCGTAAAAGTCTCTGGGAAAAAAGAAAGAAATATGACATCGTCAAGAAAAAATAGAACTATCTTCATTGACAAAGAGGCAGCTTCTGCTTTGGAACTTGTCGATGACGGACTACTACACCCTGTCACAAAATTAATGAATGAAGCAGAGTCTCAAGCTGTTTTGGAGAGTGGTCTTATTGATGGAAAATCATTTCCCTTTCCTTTTATTCTGGCTCCATCTGGTAATAAAAATGAAGAGGTTATCAGTTCATTAAAAGAGGGTGAAGAGATTAGTATTATCTGTGATAAAAAAGAGTTTGCAACGCTCATAGTTGAAGAGACATTTCAAATTGACCCAAAAGAGCGTGTAAAACAGATATATGGAACAGATGACCTCACGCACCCCGGTGTTATGGCTACTATCAAACGTATTGGGCATTGGGCTGTAAGCGGCAAATATACCATTGTTGATAAAAAACAAAATAGCAATAAGATAAAAATAGAGGAGGCAAAAGAGCTTGTCGCTGCAAAACATACAAGCTCTTTGGTAATGGGGGCAAATCCTCTCCATCGTGCCCATGAACGACTCATTCGCCAAACCTTGGAGAGTACCGATCTGCTTGTTATTTTCCTCTTAAAACCTTATGATAGTGCCAATATCGCTTTTGAGATCAGAAAAGAGGCTTTAGAGTACTTTATAAATAACTTTTTACCAAAAAACCGTGTCGTCATTGTACCACTTGAAAACAGCTATATCTTTGCAGGATACAATGAGATTATCATTGACGCCATTGTTGCGAAAAACTATGGATGTGACAGACTGACAATCGGACGCAATCACGCAGGTTTGGGAATGTTTTATGACTGTAACTCAAACAAATCCATCATAGACAGAGTAACAGGGATAGATATAGAGATAACCGTAGCAAGTGAATATGTCTATTGTGATGAGTGTAAAACACTTGTAAGTAAAAATACCTGCCCTCACGGACAACATCACCAAATATCTTACCATGCAGACTCAATCTTGGAACTCTTGGAAGCTGGACTTTTACCACCTGCGGTTCTAATGAGAAAAGAGCTGAGTGCATTTATACTCTCAAAACTCATTCCAAACAGATTTAAAAATCTTGAAAAGCTATACTACGATACCTTCCCTGTTCAGGGGTTGCTTGAGGAGCATAGTGAAAAAGATTTTTATCTTGAGCTTATGAAGCTCTACCAAACAACTTCACTCACATAAGGCAGATAATGAATTGGTTTTTTTTAACTGTAGGCTATAGCGGCCTCTCTCCCAAAGCACCAGGTACTATGGGGACATTGGTCTCTTTGCCGCTTGGTATGCTTATACTTATCTATTTTGATGCAACAACGCTCTTTTTAGCAGCTTCACTTATCTCTATTATCGCTATTAAAGTGATTAATCAGTACGAGGAGGAGTCAGGCACTCACGATAATCAAAAGATAGTCATTGATGAACTTGCAGGTATGTGGTTTGCCCTCTCTGTAGCACCGGCAACTACTATTGCCATAAATCAGCTTTTTGATTTGCAAAATGGCTTTTTGATTCAATCACTCCTCTCTTTTGCCCTCTTTCGTGCTTTTGATATTACAAAGCCCTCTATTATAGGTAGAATTGACCGTGAAGCAAAAGGCGGTGTTGGAGTTATGGGTGATGATATCATCGCAGGATTTGCAGCGGGTATCAGCTCCGCTGCACTCTGGCAGGGATGGCTCTATCTGCAAACGCTTATTTAGTTCTTGTCATCTCTTCATAAGCCTTTTGCGTGAGCTTCTCTAAGATATCATCATAGCCTCTATAGGAGGCTTCTAACATCTCAGCAGCTCTCTTTAAAGAGGAGAGCTCTTTAGCATTTTTCATATCAAAATTATATTTTGCCAAATGCTTTATCATCGGTAGTGTTGCAAAATCTGAGAAATCTAACACTACATCAAAACCTGAAAAATCAAGCTCCATATCGAGTGCAATTCTATTCATATCTGCATTAATTATCTCTAGCTCCTGTGTAAAAGCCATCAAATCTTCCAAACTGTCATAAAAATAGCTCACTTCAAAACCATCACAGAGGAAAGAAAAAGCTTTTGCATAGTGATTTATACCGATAATTGCAATTTTTCGTACTTCTAAATCTTTAAGATACTCTATTAGAACAGGCATACTAAAGATATCTCCACGCAGACTCTCTCCCTCTCTGTAAAGAATATCACACATCCCGCTACGCTTAGAAATTGCACTCATATCATCCATCATATCTGGCATATCCGCAACATATTCACTTGAGATGACAGCGCCATTTACATGAGACTTTTTCATATTTGTAATAGTAAAGTAGAGGTCATCTTTGCGTATGTTCATCGGTATCATCATACTGTTACTGCCATTTTCTTTGAGTAGCTTATTGACATTTGCACTAAAGCTAGAGCTTCCTGCCTGCTCACCTATATATCCAAAGAGCTTTGTCTCTTTACCTATTGCATTATCATTGTTCATCATTCTTCTATCCCCCATAGAGCTTTTGCTTCATCTTCTTCTATTTGGCAGCGTTTGCAGAGTTTGTCTTCTGCATTATTGGAGCTAAATATCATATTGCACTCATCACAGCGTTTGACACTAAAACGTATCAAATTGAGAACTTCTGGTTCAAAAAACTCTTTGACACTATAAACATTTGAAAGGCTCAATGCATTTGGCTCACAGACATCGTGACACAAATTACACTTTACACATAAAAAAGGATCAAAATCTATTTTAGAGTTTTTAATATCACTTGTTAATGCTCCTGTCGGACAGACTCTGTAACACATTTGACACGCTGTGCAACTCTCTTCATTCATAATCTTTTGAGATGTAAAAGTGACTTCATTCGCATCTATTGTATGAAATACAGAGGGTTTGGAGATGCGTTTAAAAGCACTAAAGAGTATCTTTCGTCTATCGGGAATAAGCTTCTTTTTCAAAAGTGCTATATCTTTTTTCTCTAAAGTATGTTCAAGCAGCTCATCACTTGCCTTTTGTACCTCATACTCCAAACTTTTTTTCGCTTTGGCGATATTTTTGAGATTTATAGATTCTAAAAAGGCTCTTCTATCAGGTGTGCTGCTCTCTTTGGCTTCATATGCAATGTTTTGTAAAAGTATAGAGGCATCACTCTCAACAGCTTCAAGAATATAACTTGCCTCTTCATAATTATTTTCTATCTGTTGTTGGCATTTTGGAGCTATTGCACAGCTGCTGCAATGTCCCATATCAAAAACTATCTCCTTTTTAAGCAGAGCCATAGAGATAATCTCTTCAACACTCAAAGCAGCGATACAAGGGAGATTTTTACGACAGGAGAGGAGATTTTCTTCATCTTCCATAAAGTTAAAGAAAAACTCTTTAGTATCAAACCCCTCTACTTCAAGTGCCTCGGTAGGACAAACTCCCACGCAGGCACCACATCCGACACACGCAGCAATATTGAGTGATGGAAGAGGATTATCACCGATAACAAGTGCCTGCGTGGGACATGCAACTTCACATTTGTTACACTGACTCTCCAGGCTTAGTGAGCGAATACATAGACCGGCATTCAATTTTATCATAATAACTGTCCCTCTTTTTAAACTGAAACTATTCTAGCACAAAATCTTAAAAATATAATTAATTCTTATCTTTAGTCTCGTCATAAATAGAGAGTGAAGGAAAAGCAAACTCCAGATTATTACGCTCAAAAATCTCCATAATCTTCTGCATAACATCCTCTTTTGTCTTCAACCAATCTTCCCACATTACAGATTTTGAAAAACAGTAGAGCAGAATATTGATACTGGAATCTCCAAACTCATCAAGATAGACAAGAAGTGTTCTTTTCACACCTACAAGATCTTCTTGTGACACCAACTTGGCAACACGATCTCTTCGCCTTGCAGTAAAAGAGTACTCTGTCGCTTTTGTAGCAATATCTGGATGATTTTGTAACATTTGACGAATCTCTGAAATAGCATTGTTGATATCTTCTATTTTTGAATCATACTTCACACCAAGTTTCATCTTAATACGGCGTCCAAGTTTTCTTTTATTCCAGTTTTTTACATCTTTTGATGCAAAAGTACCGTTTGGAATGGCGATGAGCGCATTGTCAAAAGTTCTGATAGTTGTCACACGCAGACCAATCTCAACAACCGTTCCTTCCCGTCCATCTATCTCTATCCAATCTCCTTGGGAGAATACATCAGAGAAGAGTATAGAGAGTGTTCCAAAAAAGTTTGAAATGGTATCTTTTGCAGCAAATGCAACTGCAAAACCACCTATTCCAAGACCTGATAGTACTGCAGTAAGATTGACTCCAGCAAAATAGAGCACAATTAAAAAACCTAGCGTAAAGATAAAGAAGTTGATAATTTTAATACCTATATTTATCAACTCTCCCTTAACAGAGCTTTTATCTTGCTCAAATTTTTTCAAATTAAGTGCAGCAATAGTATTGACAACAATATAGGCTATATAAGTCACTATTACAGTATATATAATATTAAAAATATTTGAAAGCAACTCTATACTGCTAAAGTCATTATATACATAAGCCACCATATTGATATTAATAACAATAATAATAACTTCAACACTCTTTTTAGTACGTAATAAAATATCTTCAGCATACTCATTAAGATAATTACTCTGTATAAGATATTTATGAAGTAAAAAATAAAAAAGTTTACGAAGAACATAAATAAAAGTAATGAGAAAAAGGATAATAAAGAGTTTAATTACACTCAAACCTAATGGTTCTAACACTTTATCAAATATTTTTACTGGTTCAAACGAATTAACGGCGACAACAGCTTTTACAAGATGGTACTTTGAAAATTTATTGAGGCGATACATTTTCGTCTCAAATTTATAAAGATAACTTATCATATCACTGTTAATATCAACAAGAGCGTTATACTCTTTTATATTATTTTGTATCTTAACTATCAATGGTGAATCTGCTGGGAGAGAGAGATATTTTGTATAATCAGCCGACTCCACAATAACTTTGAGCTTTTTTTGATTTTCTGCACTAATTTTATTGAGTCGTTCTTCAAACTGCTCTATATCTTTAGCATCGAGTGCTTTAAGCACCTCTTTTACCATAAGATTCATATTTTGGACAATTTTATAAGATTTTATCTGCACTTCATCTCGTACAACAGCATAAGAGTTCCCTGCACGTCGATTTATAGCAATGATTTTTTTTAGAGAAAATATTTCTGAACTAAAATCTTTAAGATGATTAAGATAGTAACTCTTATCTGCCATAAGTGTATAAAGTTCTTCTTCGTAAAGCCGTTCTTGTTCTTTTACAAGCTTCATCGCTTTTGGTTGTGACAAGTTTGCATCATCAAGTTCATAGGCAATAGCTATCTGTTTGTCAAGAAAAGGTGAATACTTTACATCCGCTGAAACAACAGATGTAAAAAGTAATAAGAGAAAAATGAAAAAGATACGCACTATCTTATATACCCTCCGCAATCATTGCATCAGCTACTTTTTTAAAGCTGGCAATATTGGCACCATCTACATAATTGCCTTCTACACCGTAGTCTTTAGCAGTAAGTGCAACCCTTTTACAGATTTTTTGCATCGTATCTTTAAGGCGTTCATCTACCTTTTCAAAGCTCCATCTGCTCATAGAGGCATTTTGACTCATTTCAAACTCACTTACAGCCACACCACCGGCATTTGCCGCTTTTGCCGGAGCGAAACAGATACCATTTTTTTGCAGAAGTGTAATTGCCTGTGGAGTTGAAGGCATATTTGCACCCTCTGTTACACTTACACATCCATTTTTGATGAGATTTTTTGCATCTACTTCTGTAAGCTCATTTTGCGTTGCACAAGGAAATGCCGCATAGCAAGGAATATCCCATACTGCGTGACCCCCTTTTGGATACTCTGAAACCGGAATATACTTCGCTTCTGGGTGAGCCTCTGCATATGCTGTCAAATCTTGACGTTTTTTGAGTTTTATCTCTTTTAAAAGTTCTACATCAATTCCGCGTGAGTCATAAATAGTCCCTCTTGAATCAGAACAGGTTACAGGAATGGCACCTATTTGTGTAAGTTTCTCTATCGCATGTACAGCGACATTACCTGCACCACTCACAACACACACTTTACCCATAAGCTCCTCTTTGCCCTCTATCTCAAGCATACTCTGTGTAAAATAGATAGCTCCATAACCGGTCGCTTCAGGACGCATAAGGGAGCCGCCAAAGAAGAAAGGTTTTCCGGTAAGAACACCTTCATAGCTTGAAGTTATCTTTTTGTACTCACCAAACAAAAAGGCTATCTCACGCGCCCCTACCCCGATATCTCCCGCAGGGACATCAATGCGAGGACCAATATATTTATGCAGCTCTGTCATAAAAGCCGAACAAAACTTCATAATCTCAAAATCACTCTTGCCTTTTGGGTTAAAATCACTTCCCCCTTTTGCACCGCCTATCGGTAATCCTGTCAAAGAGTTTTTCAAAATCTGCTCAAACCCCAAAAACTTGAGAACTCCCTCATTTACAGTAGGATGGAAACGAAGCCCCCCTTTATACGGCCCTAAAGCATTGTTAAACTGCACACGGTAACCTGTATTTACCTGAATATTGTTATGGTCATCTAGCCAGGTGACTTTAAATTTTATAATTCTATCAGGTACGACCAGACGCTCCAAAATTGCATATCTTCTATAGATATCATCAGACTCCAAAAGTGGCTCTATAGAGTAGATAACCTCCTCCATTGCCTGATAAAAAACTGCATTCTCTGCACAATTCGTATTTTCAAATTTCTGAATCTCTTCTTCTGCTATTGTCATCTCATCCCCATATATTATATTTTATCTCTTATTGTACTTATTCTAACACAAACTCTCTTTTATTCCCAATCAGCATACTTTGATTTTGCGTGTTTGTCTTTTTTGTAACGGCGGGCATTTTTACTCTTCTCAAGTTGATTTGAGCTGTAAAGGATATCATCTTTAATCTCCTCTATACTCTGATGTGTATCAACATAGCTTATCATCTTTTTTACAAGCTTTTGAAGATCTTGCAACTCTCCTTTGTAGAGAGTCACCTCTTCAACACGATTGTAAAGTTTGAGGGCATTGTCTATCTTCTTATCATAACGCTCTTTTGTAAGCTCACTACTGCTATTTAAAAAAGAGACTATACTTTTGTGAAAACGCTCCAAGGCTCTTACATAACGCAAACGGTTTGAGTTCTCTATTGCTTTTTTTGAGGCAGCCATTCAAATCCTATTTAGATAATATAGCTATAATTATACACTTTATTTTGGAGAAAGATTTTGAAAAAAATATTTTTATCGCTTCTGATTTTATCGGTGTCACTTTTTGCTCAGTATAAGAGTATCTATCCGACAAAAGAGTTTATCAATTCCGGCATAACTATTGTAGATATACGAACTACTCCCGAGTGGAAAGAAACCGGAATCTTGAAAAATGCCGTGCCTATTACATTTTTCTACCGTGACGGTAGTTATAATACAAAGAAATTTTTAAATGAACTGCGTAAAAAAGTGGATGTAACAAAGCCTTTTGCGCTTATCTGTCATACAGGGAACAGAACATCTATGGTTGCACCGTGGCTTGCAAAAGATATGGGATTTAATGTAACAAATATTAAAGGCGGAATGGATTATGTAACAAAGCAGTTACATATTAAGACTGTTCCATATAACAAATAGCTAATGCCTCATTGGCTTAAATTTATCTTTTACCTGCTTGTGCGAATAGCATTTACATTCGCACTTTTAGGTTTTATTATCTTTTTACTCTGGTGGATTCTCTACTCTATTTTTTATTAGAGCAGAGATTTAATAACATTGCTCACACCCTGATGCAGATTGTAGTGTGCTATTGGAAAATCTAAATCTTCTCGTTCAAGATTTACGGTATAGTGTGAAAGGTACTCTCCCAGGCTTTTTAAATCAATCGCTTCATATCTCACGCAATCTTCTTCATCTAAAGAAGTGCGCAGCAATCTACCTGCTTCATTTGACTTTGCAAGTGTAAAAGCCAAAGTTTTGAGACTTAAAAAATCACTCCACTCCAAAAAGAGCTCTGGTGTTAATTTCTCTACATATCTTCCCTCAGGAGTAAAGAGCAAATCCATCTCACGCAGAGGAATTAAAACAGATAAAATAGCCTCTGTAAAAGGAGCTACCTTCTCTGCCCAAAAAGGGGACTCGTTTCGTTTTTGCAATTCTGTATCTATTGTTTTTACTATTGTCTGCATATCTGCATTTGCAAATAGTTCATAACTCTCTTGTTTCATCTATTTTCCATTTATATCTATAATTTCGATTGTGATAGTATATAATTTCATTTTTAAAAAGGAGATATATTTTGCAACTAAATAAAGGCTTTATAACAAATCTAATAGCATTACTGCTTATTGGTCTCTCATTTATAGTACCCCTCTATAAGGAGTTACTCTTATACAGTGGGCTTTTTGCACTCTCAGGAGCCCTTACCAATCAGCTTGCCATTCATATGCTCTTTGAGAAAGTTCCCTTTTTATATGGTTCAGGAGTTATTCCAGCACGTTTTGAAGCCTTTAAAGAGGCTATAAAAAAGATGATGATGGAGGAGTTTTTTACAAAAGAGCAACTTGAAGATTTCTTTGCAAATGAGGAGAAAAAGATAAATCTTACACCTATTATAGAGGAGACAGACTTCACTCCTGCCTTTGACGCTCTTTCAAAAACCGTTATGGAGTCCTCTTTTGGCGGTATGCTTGGAATGTTTGGAGGTGAAGCTGCACTTGAAGGGCTGCGTGAGCCATTCTCTAAAAAAATGAAGAGTGCCGTCATTGCCATTGTAAATTCTGAGGCTTTTGAAGAGACACTTCAAAATCATCTCCAATCCTCAACACTCAGCGATGACATCATTAACTCCATAGAGGGTGTTATAGAGTCCAGACTCAACCAACTCACACCACAACTTGTCAAAGAGATGGTACAAAAACTCATTAAAGAGCATCTGGACTGGCTTGTAGTATGGGGAGGCGTCTTTGGAGGAGCTATAGGATTGGTTTCATCTTTTATTTTATAACTCTTAGCAAAGAGTTATTTCAACATCATCTCCTACCATCAAGACCTCACCTTTTGTAATCTTTGCACGTTTGCGAGTTTCTAGCTCGCCGTTGCGAAAAACATACCCTTCGGCAACTATCATTTTTGCTTCTGCACCACTATCGACCAGGTCTAAAACTTTTATAAGTTTATAGAGTTCAATATATTCATCTTCTAATGTAAATTTTAATTTGTTCATACAAATATTATACTCTTTTTGAACTACGACACAGCTTCAATCAAAAGAAGTTTCTCTTTGCGTGAGAGTTTTTTTATGGCTGCTTCACGCTTTGACGCACTGCTTCTGTCTGCATACTCTTCATAATACTCTAAGCTTACAGGTCTGCGGTTTTTTGTATATTTTGCACCTTTAGAGGAGCTGTTATGCTCTTTGAGTCGTCTTTGCAAATCTGTTGTAATGCCCGTGTAGAGTGTATTGTCAATACATTTTAATAAATAAACATAATATTTCATAACTTTAAAAAACTCCTCTTTTTTTATAAACCAATATGTCATTTTCGTGTCATTTTGTAACAAATGTGATATTATAATACAAAATCTATTGTAAATAAGATAGAGTTATATTATAATCTTACATATAATTATCACAAATTAATTATATGTTTTGGACACCAATAGGGATTATGAATGGAAAAGTATAAAATATTAATTGTAGAAGATGATGAGATAACTGCACTCAATCTCAATATCTCACTGCAAAAGCACGGCTATAGTGTGATAGCAATGTGTGACAATATCAACCAGGCAAAAAATAAAATTATGTCTCACGCTCCTGATGTTGTTATTATTGATATCTCACTTCAAGAGAGTAATGACGGTATTGAACTTGCTAAAATAATTAAAGAGAAATTTGATATTCCTTTTATCTATCTCACATCACACAGTGATGATGCAATTATCTCACAAGCAAAATTAACTGAACCTTATGGGTACATCGTAAAACCATTTGATCCAGGCTCACTTCACGCAACAATTCAGATGGCACTTTTCAAATATGAGATGGAAAATGAGAGAAAAGAGAATATTAATTCCCTAAAAGTTGATAAGCTCAACCTTGAAAAACTCCTCTACTCAAAAAGAGTCTCAGACAAACCAATTGTTCCTTTTGGAGGGGATTATCATCTTGACATCAGTATTTGCGAGACTTTCTACAAAGGCAAGAAGATAAAACTTACTAAAAAAGAGAACGCATTTTTACGCCTCTTGGTTGCACAACTGGGACTCGTTGTCAGCTTTGATCAGGCTATTAACTATGTATGGGACGAAAACGGTGCAACTGAAAACAGTGTTAGAACTCTTGTATGGCGTCTTCGCAATAAACTTGAGACAGATATTATAAAAAATGCTTCAGGAATCGGCTACTATATAGAAGAGTAACTTTCTCTTATTTATTTATAGAGATAGAGTCAATTTTATGCTCTATCTTTTTAAATGTAGCTTCATAATCATAACTCTCATTTTGAGCCCGAGCCATCTCCTCCATCTCCTGAGAATATTTTAAAAGATCTTCAATACGAAAATTTCCACTTGAACCTTTAATACTGTGCGCTCTGAGTGCTATCTGTTGAAAATCTCTCGCATCAATAGACTCCTTGAGTTCCGGTAGGGATTTTTTCATCTTTTTTAAAAAAAGATCAAGTAAAAAAGTAAGTTCATCTTTTGTCAGCATCAGCTCTTTTGTCAATCTTGAAACATCAAGCCCCTCAATTTCACCCTTCTTATTTTTTCCCTTACGACTTTCACTTTTCTTAATTTCACTTCGGTTACCCTCTTTCAGATAAGCATCAAAAATACGCTCTAACTCTTTAAGAACTACAGGTTTTCCCAAGAAAGCATCAAAACCTACAAGCATACCTCTCTCTTTTGCCCCCTTAATGACATTAGCTGTCAAGGCAGAAACAGGTGTGTGTTCAAGCCCTTTTTCTGCTTCATACTCTATAATTTTTTGAACAGCTTCACTTCCATCCATAACTGGCATCTGTTCATCCATCAAAATAAGATCATACGAGTTTTTCTTATACAGTTCATAAGCTTCAAGACCATTTTGGGCAAGATCAAAACTCAAACCATACTTATTCAATATAATTTTAATAAGCTCTTGATTTGCTTCATTATCTTCAGCAACAAGAATATGTCCCTCAAAATATTTCTGCTCTTTTTCTTGACTCTCTTCTTTAACAGCATCAGGATGAAGTAGTTCATAAAAGAGATTTTGCAGTTTTTTACAGTAAAGAGGGAAACACGCTGCTTTTATATTTTTGTATTTATCATAAGTATCACACTCGTTACTCATAAGTGCTACAAACTTTTTTTCAGATGAGAGTATCTTTTTTTTCACTGCCTTTTTTATGCTATCATCAACAAATATACAGATATCAAAATCAGATTCTAACGAATTGACAACAGAGATATTCATCTCAAAATCTTTCGCATACTTCAAAAAGGAATCCTCTTTTTCATTTAATTCACTGTTTGGAGTATAGAGTATCATTGAAAGTTTTTGATACTCTTCAAGATTTTCAATATAGTTAATTTCATCTTTTGCTACTTCTATGGGAATTTCCATCCAAAAAGTACTACCGCTTCCAAGAACAGATGCAACTTTTACTTTTCCGTTCATCAACTCTGCAAGTTGGTATGAGATGGAAAGACCAAGCCCCGTACCTTGAATATTTGACTCTTTTGCATACTGTGCCTGAGCAAAAGCAGTAAAAACTTTTTTCAGATCAAAAACATCAATACCTACACCATTATCACTTACTGCAACTTTTAAAATACCTTTTTTATAGCTTGCTTCAACTTCTATAAGCCCACCCTGCGGTGTAAATTTTATCGCATTACTTAAAAAGTTTGAAATTATCTGTTTAATACGAAGAGAATCTCCATAGAGCTCACTCGGTATTTTTGGATCTATATAAGATAAGAGCGTAATATCTTTTGCTCTTGCACTAGCTACAAAAAGCTCTACAGTATGACTCAGTTCATCATGCAGAGAAAAAACCTTCGGTTCAATACTAAACTCCCCACTTCTAAGTTTTGAAAAGTCTAAAATATCATTTATAATAGAGAGAAGATTCTCTCCGCTGCTGAGGATTATCTCAAGATAATTACGCTGTTTTTTTGTAAGTTTCTCTTCATTCAATAGATTGACAAAACCTAAAATAGCATTGAGCGGTGTACGAATTTCGTGGCTCATATTTGACAAAAAATACTCTTTTGCTTTTGCAGAGCGTAAAGCTTCCTGTTTTGCATCTATAAGTTTTTGAAATATAGTGTCAGTATAAAACTTTAAAATAAGGCGAAAATTACTATCAAAAGCAGCGGAAATATTTTCAAAAAAAGTACGGGAATTAAGTTCTAAATCATAAGAGAGTGTAAGTATGGAATGCTCTAAAGTATAACAGATGTCAAAAAGTTCATCTGCACCAAATTCATGTTCTTTAAGATACACCAAAAATTCTTCTACTTTAGGGCTTTCTTTAAGTAATTGCCCTGTAGAATCATTGTTTGTAAAATACTCAAAGAGAACCATTGCATAATTTTGCGATATAAACTCTTTCTCTATAGTGTGTCTATTTAAAATATTTTGAATAATCTCATTATCAAGCCATAATGCAATACTTTTCTCTTTTAAAAGGGCAAGACTCTCTTTATCCATGATGAACCATCTTCTTGTTTATTGAGCTCATGTTCAAATCGTTTTCTCTCTTCTTTTGACATCTTATGAATAAAGGTCGCACCAAAGGTATAGTCAATCTTTCGCTCAATAAGAGCTGCCAAAGAACCACTCGCTTTTAGAGAGCAGTTTTTTCCCTCTCTATCTTGATAAACAACACTTATATTTTCATAACGTGTTATTGTAGCACTTTTTTGTGGATAGTAAGTAGTACTCTCTTTTGATTGCATAAAACCATCATAGGCAATAAGACGAGGATTTATCATCTCTAAAAAGCTGCCATCCTCTTGTTTTATAACTATTACATTAAAATAGTTACCAATTTGGTAGGCACTCAGTCCCTCTAAATTATTTTCATTGATAGTATCTTTAAGATCTTCTATCAAGGCAAATAACTCTTCATCAAACTTTCTGACATCGGTTGCAAACTCCAGACTCAAAGCCATAGGATAGACAACTAAATCTCTTACCATTTCTCTCTTTTCCTACTTTAAGATTGAGGGTTTTGGAGATTTCCAAAACCCTTCAAATTAATGACTTTTACCAACAACAACAATCATTTTAAGATTGATGATGACAAAACGAATAAATTGAAAAATAACACATGTTCTTAGTTTTCTTGCGAATTTTCCTGGAATCATTGTCAATTTATAATGCTCATTCTTTGCAAAATTCTGCTCTTCAGGTACAAATTTTCTCTCTTGTTTCATAATATCTCCTTTTTTTTACTCTGGAATCAACGTCCAGCCCGGATTGAGTTTAGCTTTATAGATAAAGAGGTGATGCAGAATATGTTTAATCCAGTGTCCAGCAAGACCAACTTCACCAAATGTATAATCTGTATCACGACCAGTTCCCGGATATGTTTCAAAATCTGGAACAACAGGATAAACAGTCATAGCCGCAGCAGTACCAGTAAATACACCCTTACCTGCCGACGCAACACACGCAGCACCCATCTCAGCCATAGAAGCTTCATGAAGCTCTGCATTTTCACCTTTTTTAATCAAGTCACAAACAGAGTGTGCAACTGCTTTACCAATAATACCAGAAGGCATACCCGTACGTGGAGGTGTTGGGTTAATTGGTGTTCCGTTTACCGATTTCATCGGTTTAGAGATAAGGTGTGGCGGTGCAAAAGCAATACCAGCAGCAAACATATTTTTATACGTAGGGTTTTGATATGTTCTTGGCCAGTCACTTGCTTTCCACTCTTCGTATGGCTTACCAGAGTAATCTGCATCAACTTTCATAAAACCGTTTGGAGCAAATACAGTATCTGTAATATCTGAGCCATCTTTACCATACGCTTTAATACCTACACCTGCAAATGGCGGAATAAGCATTGCAAAATCAAACTCCTCTTCACCTTTTGTACCATCAAGGAGTTCATATTCAACTTTCCCTGCTTCAACTTTTGATGTATGTGCACCAATAAGCCAATCAACATCACGTTCAGCAAAGAGTGACTCTGCAAAGAGTTTAGAACTTACAACATAACCGCCGACTTTCATATGTAATCCACCCATACCAAAATCACCGAGGAAAGACTCATTTGAGATCCACTTCATATCTGCCATATCACGAACACCGGCTTTATTAAGCTCATGCTCAATATTGAAGATATACTCAAATGCCGCACCTTGACATGTACACATACCGTGACCTGTACCAATTAAGAATTTTTGACGCGTTCCGCCCTTCATCTTCTCAATAGCTTCTTGAAGCTTGTGAGATGCATGAACAGCGTGATCTGCTGTACAAACAGAAACTGTATGCTCACCCATCTGACCATTACCGTCACCAAGACCAGGTGTTGCATCAAAATTGAGTTTTGGTCCAGTAGCATTGACTAAATAGTCATACTCAATAGTCTCACTCTGACCAGCTTTGTCTGCACTTGTATATTCAATAGTAACAAAAGGCTTGTCACTATCATCTTTACCTTCTGGGTTAATAGATACCGCTTTTGCCTGATGGTATGTAATACCGGCTTTTTTATAGACAGGAGCCAAGTCAAAAGTAACTTCCTCTTTACTCATCTCACCAACACCAACCCAAATATTTGATGGAATCCAGTTCCATTTTGAGTTTGGAGTAACTACCACAACTTCGTGTTGTGATCCTAACCATTTTGCAGCGAATGTTGCTGTCGTATGTCCAGCAACTCCACCACCTAATACAACTAATCTTGCCATATTTTTTATCCTAATTTGAAGTTCTGAAATAATCTTAGCACAACTGTATCACATTTGTATCACAAAAAGTGATTATTAGTAGTTATACTTATAATAAGAGGGGTAAATATTCTTTTAAAAACCCCTATTTATGGGGTTTTTAAAAATTAAAAACTTACTTTTTAAACGCTATTTTAAAATTTTATCAATTATTTCAAAAGAATTTTTTGAAAGTGAGTGTGTAGAAACTACACGTTCTAACTCCCACTTCATTAGTTTTTGGTTTTCTTCGTTCATTTTATTGTAATTTTTAAATGCCAAACAGAGATTTGAAGCCATTTGCGGATTCATACTATCAAGCTCAAGTATCTTGTCTGCAACAAATTTATACCCTGCACCATCTTTAGAATGAAAATGTTTATGATTTCTTGTAAAACTTCCAACTAATGAACGGACAAGATTTGGAACTTTTTTATCATACGCAGCATCTTTTTCAAGCTCTTTTATACGATCTAAAATATTCTCACGCAACGAAGATGCAAGAAGTGCGAAATATTTGTTCATAACAAGTGTATTCTCTTTGTAACGATTATAAAAATCAGAAAAAGCCTCTTTTGCCATTACTTCATCCGTATGTTCTAAAACATCTAATGCAGCTACTCTGTCACTCATTGTCACAGACTCTTCATACTGTGCCTTTGCAACTTTTGCAATATCTTTACTCTCCAATGCGCTCAAAAGCTTCAAAGCTCTGTTTTTCAAAGCTCTTTTTGCCATCTCTTTTGCATCAAGAGAATTGCATTTTGGATTATGATTTTGATAATATATTTCTAAAAGTTTCTGTTTAAATTCAAGTGCCAAATGTTTTTGCAACTGCTCTCGAACCATGTAAAGCTTATGGCAATCAATACGCTCTTGACGCTGCATCAATGTCTCTATTGTCGGTATTTCCAAAAGCAGAGCCTTATATGACTTATCAATATTAAGATCTAGTAAATGACCAAATGCTCTCATATATGCTTCATTCACAGCCTCTCTATCCATCATTCTCTCCAAAGTCTCAACAGCAAAATTCTGACTTGCTTCATACTGTGTAAAGCTGTTACTGTCATACTTCATTAAAAAAGCATAATCTACATTAAGTTCTTCAATTATAATAGGTGCAGAGAAGTCTCTGTTTATTGAGAGTATCGGTTTTGCATCAAAACCATCAAACTCAAATACCTCTTCTTCTTTATTTATGATAAGCATCTTTTCAAGAGCCTCTGTTCCATCTTCATTTATAAGTGCTATTTTTAAAGGGTAGTACATAACATCCTGTTTTGATCCATCTACATCATCAGGAATCTTTTGCGTGAGAGTAAGTCGATATTTTCCTTTACAAAACTCCTCTTTGACTATTAGTCGAGGGGTTCCGCTTTGATGATACCAGAGCTTAAACTGTTCAAGGTCAATTTCACCTGCCCTACTCATAGCCCAGAGAAAATCCCCTGTTGTTACCGCTTCCCCGTCAAAACTTTCAAAATAGATATCCATTGCTAAACGAAACTTCTTTTCTCCCAAAAGTGTATGGAGCATACGTATTACTTCAGCACCTTTCTCATAGACCGTTGCCGTATAGAAGTTATTCATAGATATATATGATTTTGGCTGAATAGGATGGCGTGTAGGTGAAGCATCTTCAACAAACTGTCTCTCACGCAAAGACTTCACATCTTCAATGCGCTGTACATAAGCAGAATTCATATCTGCTGAGAAACATTGATCACGAAAAACAGTCAGTCCCTCTTTAAGCGTGAGTTGAAACCAGTCACGGCAGGTTATACGATTACCCGTCCAGTTATGAAAATACTCATGTGCTATAACAGATTCAATACCCATAAAATTTGCATCTGTTGCCGTATCACTGTCAGCTAAAACATAGGCAGAGTTAAAGATATTGAGTCCTTTGTTCTCCATCGCTCCCATATTGAAACTATCTACTGCGACAATATTGTAAATATCAAGATCATACTCTCTGCCATATTTCTCTTCATCCCAACGCATTGCCTCTTTTAAAGAACGCATTGCGTGAGAACATTTGGATTCATTTCCTTTATCTACATAGATATTCAGCTCTACTTCTTTTGAGTTCATTGTTCTAAAGCTGTCACTGACTACACCAAGATCACCTGCTACAAGTGCAAAAAGATATGATGGTTTTGGATAAGGATCATACCAAGTCACACCATGCCTTCCATCAAAGCTATCATAACAGGAGAACTTGTTTCCATTACTTAGAAGAAAAGGATATTTCTCTTTATCTGCAATAACTGTTGTTTTAAAAAGAGCCATAACATCGGGACGATCGAGATAAGGAGTAATACGACGAAATCCCTCAGGTTCACACTGTGTGCAAAAGATATCTCCGGATTTATATAGTCCTTCAAGCTCAGTATTTTTATGTGGATAAATTTTATTTACTATTTTTAACACAAACCGCTTTGGAACATTTCTAATAACAAGTTTCTCTTTTCGTATCTCATATCGACTCTGCGATAGAGAGATACCATCAATTTCCAACTCCAAAAGTTCCAACTCTTCACTATGCAGCTCCAAAGCTTCTATATCATCAAGTTTCTCTATCTGCATTGTGTTGCTTACTATTGTTTCATCTTCATAAAGCTCGAAGACAAGTTCGACACTCTCTATTTTAAATGAAGGAGCTTTATAATCTTTTAAATATTTTCTATTTATCTCTTGGTTCATTCTCTTCTCTTTTTAAATTGTTATTTGTAAATTTTACTCTACTTTTCCATCCAAACTCTTTAAAAAGTTTTTCAAATGTAGTATCTAAAGATGCTTCAAAAAGAAGCTTTTCCTCTTTATATGGATGTTTTATTTCCAAAGAGATACAGTGAAGTAACAAGCGATATACATCATACTCTTTACGAATAAATTTATTATGTTCTCCTCTTCCATACTTCGTATCTCCAAGTATATGGTGATTTATATGTTTCATATGGCGTCGCAGCTGATGTTTTCTGCCTGTCTTTGGTATAAGCTCGACTAAAGAGTAGCGTGTTTGAGGATAACGCCCTACTGCTTTTTCTATCTCAACAGTTGCTAAACATTTATAGTATGTCAAAGCTTCTTGAGCATCTTTGTCTTTTTTACTCTCTTTATCGGCTATCTTGTCAAGCTTCTCTTTGAGTGCATGCTCTATAATTCCAGATGGCTCACAATATCCACGAACAACTGCAAGATAGCGTTTTTCTATCGTATGTGCCTTAAACTGCTCACTCATAATCCTTGCCGTCTGTGAATCAAGCGCAAAAAGCAAAACACCACTTGTCGGTTTATCAAGGCGATGTACAGGATATACCCATGCACCCCCTATCTGATCACGAAGCATCTTCATTGCATAATATATCTCATGTCTGTCGATCATAGACTTATGAACCAAAAGCCCACTAGGCTTATTTATTACAATAATATAATTATCTCTATAGAGAATCTCTAATTTATACTCTTTAAACATAAATATAATGATATATAATATATACAAAAGGTTTGCTTCAATATAATCTTTTATGTCTAATATAAAACACTTTAACTTTAAAAAAATTATTTTTGCAACCCTAATATATACTGTTATTCTCTTTATCTATGGCTATTATACATATAGTTCAAAAGAGGCTCAAACACTCAAAGAGGTAAAACGAGAATTACTTCACGGAGCGATGAGTGTCCCTTTATTATTAGATAAAAATTATCACGACAGAGACTTTGAAAAAGACAGAGTTACAAAAGAAGAAGATCTCAACAATATTATCAAACTCTCTCGTTTTATAAAAAACACAAACCTGACTTACATCTACTCATTTGTACAAGAAAATAATCATACTATAGTCTTTTCCAGTTCAAGTGCAACAAAAAAAGAGTTGCAAGAGAAAAAAGAAGATCTCTACTCTTTTGACCCTTACAGTGACAAAAATCTTATCTATCTTTTTAACAAAGGAAAAATAGGAGAAAAAATATATACAGACACAGTTGATAAATGGGGGCATTTCCTCAGCGTCTATATTTTACTCCAAACAGAAAAAGGAAAAAAATATATTGTCGGTGCAGATTACAAACAGCAAGATTTAAGTAGTCTCCGACATGCTATTTTAAACAATATCATCTATGTTGTCTCTTTTATTATCATCCTAATGGTACTGCTTTATATGCTCAGTAACTACTCTATGCTCAAATTTCTCAAAAATGAGTTAAAAAGAAAAACAAAAGAGCTTAAAACTGCTTATGAACTCGATAAACACACAGGACTTAAAAACAAAACAAAACTTTTGGTCGATCTTAAAAATGCTTCCAAAGATTCACTCATTGCATTGATAGATATTGAAAATTTCAGTATGCTTAATGATGTTTATGGTTACAAATATGGAGACAAATATCTTCTTTTTGTCAGCTCTTTGCTCAAAAACCACTGCCACAAACATAAAAAATACAAACTCTACAAACTCGACAGCGATCTTTTTTGTATTTTAAACGAAACAGAAAAAAATCCTGAAAAATTCCAACAAGATATTTATAAAATACTTTTAGAGGTAGGGAAAAAGAAATTCCAATATCAAGAGTATGAAAGTAGTCTCTCTTTACGTGTTGGAATCGCTGATATTACAAGAGAAGACAACCCTCTTATTCACGCAGAAACAGCCCTAAAAGCAGCAAAAGAGAACCGCAGACACACAATGATATATCTGCCTTCTATGGATTATAATTCACAAAACAAACAGATACTTGATACAATTCATTATGCCATTGAGAATAACAAAGTTCACGCCTATTTTCAACCTATTTATGATCTTAAAACACAAACAATTACAAAATATGAAGCCTTGATGAGAATTGAAACACAAGAGAATAAAATAACACCGCCAGCTTATTTTCTTACACTTGCAAAAAAAACACTTTTTTACAAAGAACTTACAAATATTATGATTGCACACATCATTCAGGTTGCAAAATCACACCCAAATAAAAACTTTTCATTGAATCTATCCTCCATTGATATTGAGAACAAAGAATTGACACAGGGACTTCTCAAACGTATTGAAGATGCAAATATTGGTAGGCAAATAGGCTTTGAGATATTAGAGAGCGAAGAGTTTAAAGATTTTGAACTCCTTAAAATCTTCATAAGGGATGCAAAAGAGTTGGGTATCTCTATCTCCATAGATGATTTTGGAAGCGGTTATTCCAATATTGCCAACACTATCCGTTTAGATATAGATTATCTCAAAATTGACGGCTCACTTATTACTAATGTTTTGCATAATCCACGTTATGAACAGATTTTAAAAAGTATTATAAAATTTGCTCATGATATTGGAGCTTTGACTATTGCAGAGTTTGTGGAGAACAAAGAGATAGCGCAAAAGATGGTAGAGCTTGAAGTTGATATGATTCAAGGCTACTATGTTGGACGACCATCCCCTGTAATATGTGAAGAGGAGTAAGAGAGACTAGGCGTCTCGTTTTGTCGTTTTTCGCTTCTTCTTTGCACTCTTAAGTGATTTTGCAGTCACTTTTTTCTGCGGTGATTTATGTTTTATAAATTTCTTTGCCTCACGCTTGTGCTCTGCTTTGAGCTTGACCTCATCTATATCTTTTCTTCGTATATTCGGGTCTGGTTCAAAGCCCTCTACAAGCTCTTTTGGTATCTTTTGTCCTATAAGCTTCTCAATCTCTTTAATATCATACTTCTCATAGATATCTATAAGACTAATCGCCTCTCCCTCTCGTCCTGCTCGTCCTGTACGACCGACACGATGTACATAATCTTCTGGAATAGATGGGAGTTCATAGTTGATAACATAAGGCAACTCTTCAATATCCAGCCCGCGTGAGGCTATATCTGTTGCGACAAGCACTCTGAATTTGCCCTCTTTAAACTGCGTGAGCGTCTTCAGACGATTTGCCTTTGTCTTGTCTCCGTGAATCACACCACACTTGAGTCCATCTTTTACAAGTTCCTCTGCTAGTTCATCTGCACTCGCCTTTGTTCGTGTAAATACCAAAACTTGCGGGAAGTTGCGTGAGCCTATAAGATATGCCAAAAGTTCTGCTTTTCTTGCAGTATCTACCTGATAGGCTACCTGATTAATGGTATCTACTGTTGTGTTTTTCTTTGCCGTTTCAATAAATGCCGGCTTTGTCAATATAAGCTTGGAGAGCTTTCGCACCTTATCTGAAAAAGTCGCACTAAAAAGAAGTGTCTGATGACGCTTTGGCAGAAGCGGGTGGATTTTGCGTATATCTTTTGTAAAACCCATATCCAACATTCTGTCAGCCTCATCAAGAACAAATATCTCTACATCATTGAGGCTCAATCCATTCTCAATATGCTCCAAAAGTCGTCCCGGAGTCGCAATGACAATCTCTGTACCACTTTTGAGTCGCTGTCTCTGTTTTTGTAAATCTTTTCCACCCACCAAAATATCTACTTTGATATCCATATATTTGGCATACGATTTGATATCTTCATGTATCTGAATGGAGAGCTCACGCGTAGGGGAGAGAATAACCGCACGCACACCTTTGCCTTCTATGGGCTTTCTGAGTCGTTGCAAAAGAGGCAGAGCAAATGCAGCGGTCTTTCCCGTTCCGGTCTGTGCTGTTGCAAAGATATCTTTTTTTTGCAAAACCAAAGGAATTGCACGTGTTTGAATCAATGTAGGCTCTTTATACCCCAACTTCTCTATTGCATCAAGCAGCGGTTTAAAAACTCCCAGTTTTTCAAATGACATAGATACCCTCTTTCTCTTTTTTTAAGCTAATTTTATCAAAAAAAAGACAGATATGACACTTTTGAAACACTTTGGAAGAGAAAAGCTCTCTTTTTTCAAACTTTTATCTACTTTTTGTCAAAAAGGGCTATACTTTTAGAGAAAATTCCAGAGACCATACAAGATACAATATGTTACGAAAAACACTCAAAAAGACATCAAGCCATAAAAAGCTCAGAGATTTTATTAAAAAGTATAAGATTCCGCCAGAGTATCTCTCTCCAAGCAGAAAGATGATCTCACGCGGTGTTCTTATAGGGCTTTTTATCGCCTTTATTCCTATGCCTATGCAGATGGCAGCAGTACTGCTTTTTGTCCCTTTTGTCCGCTTTAACGTCCCCATAGCACTCGCAATGTGCTGGCTCTCAAATCCGGTCACAATGCCGCCGATGTACTATATGGAGTATCTTACAGGTTCATTTTTTCTTGGAATGCAGCCTGAACCTGTTGAACTGACACTCGAGTGGTTTAAAAACAATCTTGATGATATCTTTATACCTCTCTATTTCGGAACAGCGCTCTACTCCATTTTTGGCTCAATTACAGCCTATTTTACAGTTAATTTTCTCTGGAAACGCTCTGTTAAAAGAGAGCGTGCTAAAAAGCACAAACGATAATTTTTACGCGGCAGAGATAATAGCCAAAAGCAGCTATCCAAAGCAAAAGAATAAAGATATGTTTGAGTAAAAAAGAGGCTTTGGAGCTTTTATGACGAAAAAGTACCATTGCCAGGGTTGCTCCAAAAAATCCGCCGCAGAGAGAAAGCAGATGTAAAAAGTTCTCTGATACCCGTGAGAGCTTTGTATATTTTGCTACAAATTTATCGTATGCAAAAAAGAAAAATGCAGCGATATTCATAGCGATGAAAATGTAAAAAATTATCTCTGGCTTCACCCTTTTTTCGCCCTAAAAAGAAGATATATTCCAAAAAGCAGAAATGGAATACTCAGCAACTGCCCAGTAGTGAGTCCGATATCTAAAGAGTAATCAGCCTGGCGTGTCTTTACAAACTCTACCAAAAAACGGACACTAAAGATAAGCAGCAAAAAAGCACCAAAGAAAAACCCTTCCCCAAACTGCTCTTTTTTATACTTAAACAGCAGCGTTAAAAAGAGGAAAATAAAAAGATAAGAGATACCCTCATAGAGTTGCGTGGGATGTCTCGGAATCATATCGACACGGCTAAAGACAATTCCAAAGAGAGACTCTGTCGGCTTTCCTACAATCTCTGAGTTCATAAAGTTTCCCATACGTACAAAAAAACCAAAAAGTGCCGTTGGAATCGCTACACGGTCCAGCAGCCACAAATAACGCAGTTTATACTTTTTACAGTAGAGATAGAGTGCCAAAATCACACCAAGACCACCTCCGTGAGAGGCAAGCCCACCCTCCCAGACAGCAAAAATCTTCAAAGGGTGTGCAAGATAGAAATCAGGTTCATAAAAGAGACAATGCCCAAGACGAGCCCCTACAACGATACCGACGACTATATAGACAAAAAGGGTGTCAAGCTCATTGAGATTACGCCCTTCACTTCTATAGACCCACTTCATAAACTCCAAACCGGCTAAAATCGCAGCGGCAAAGAGTATGCCATACCAAAAGACGTGCAGCGGTCCAAAAGAGAGTGCTATAGGATTGGCACTCCAGACGAAATGGTGCATCTTATCTCTCTCTTAACGCGTCGGCAATAAGCTCTATTGGATTTTTAAAGACGGTATCTACCTCAGCATAGTTCATAGAGGCATTTATCTGCATACGACAGGCTGAACACTCAGCACTTACGACATCTGCCTGCGTCTCTTTAATCATCGCTGCTTTTGGAGTACCTGCCGCTTTTGCAAAGTGATACTTCTCAGACTGCATTGTCACACCACCAAAACCACAACAGCTGTTCGGATCACTCATCTCTACGATTTTATAGTTTTGACGAATGAGACTTCGCGGCTCTTCATAAATACCCTGCATCTTTCTTGCGTGACACGGGTCGTGATAGGTAACGATTTTGGTATTTTGTTTTTTCTTTGCCAAAATTGACTCTAACTCTGTATGGTTTTGCAACCACTCAGTAGCCATAAAGACCTTGCTCATAACAGCCTCGGCACGTGCTTTCCACTCCGGCTGATCGTGAAAATAGTGCGCATAATCAATTTTAAGCATTGCCGAACAGGTCGCTTCTGGTACCAAGATAGCTTCAACATCATCTGCAAACTTCTCAAAATACTCAATATTAAACTTTGCATTATGATCAACCGTATCAAAATCACCCGTAAAATAGGCAGGTGCAGAACAACACTTCTGATCTTTTGCCAAAAAGGCATCAATCTCCAAATGCTCTAAAATCTCCAAAAGAGAGTCCCCAATGTTTCTATAGTTATAGTTCCCCAGACAACCGATAAATATCGCCACTTTTCGCTTGCCGCCGTTATTGATATTTTCAGGATGGGCATTTAAAAAGGAGGTCTTCTTCAGACTCGGCAGAAGTCTGTCGGCTTTGAGCATAGGTATCTCAAAACGAGATGTCATAGAGTCTATATCGGCACGAATCTTAAATCCACAGGTCTGAAACACCCAGCCAAGTTTAAAAGCGATATCATTGAGCCATCTGTGACGCAGCAGTAGAAAAAATGCCTTTTTATACCAGGCTATACCGTATTTTTTGGCAATATCACTTCGTACCTGCTCTATAAGCATATCGGTCGGGAGTGATTTTGGACAGACCTCAACACAGGCTGTACATAAAAAACAGCTCTCAAAGATATCTTTTGCCGTCTTGTCAAGCTCTAGCTTACCGCGTTTGTATGCACCAAGCAGATCAATAAAACCACGAGGAGATGTTACCTCATCGGCATTGACATTGTGAATAGTACATACAGGAATACACTTTCCACACTTCACACAATCATCGGCAACTTTGTCAAAGCTGAAAATATCGTCTAAATTTTTATCCATCACTACACCGTTTTAGAGAATGTTTTGTCACTTTTTGCATACTTTTTCATATAGGCATCAAAAGGCTGGGCAATATTACGAATAAGCAGCGTTCCTGTTTGAGAACACTCTATCATCGCCTCATTCATTGTAATCAACTCCTCCTGCACAAACGGCTTAAGTGCCTCTATCTCTGCAGCAAAGTACTCTGCAAAAACAACATCAAAAAGAGATTCAAAACGTTTAATATCAAGCTTGAAGTTACTCATAAGCTCCATAATGACATATTGGCGTATCATATCATCACTATTAAGTACAACACCTCTCTCAAACGGCAGTTTTCCTGCATCAATAGCTGCTTCATAACTCGGCATATCTTTAAAATTCTGTGCATAGTAATCAACACCCTCACCAATAGAAGTAAGCCCTACTCCAATCAAATCAGCCCCGCCTTTTGTCGTATATCCTTGGAAGTTTCTGTGCAGCTCACCCTTTTGAATTGCACCAAAGAGTTCATCTTCTGGTTTTGCAAAGTGGTCCATTCCTATCATTTTATAACCATTTTCTGTCAGAAAATCGATAGTATATTGCATAATTTGAAGTTTTTCATCAGGACGAGGCAATGTCGTCTCATCAATCTTACGCATCGTCTTTTTAAGCCAAGGCACATGCGCATAGTTAAAGACTGCAAATCTGTCAGGATTGAGTGTCAAGGCAAGAGAGAGTGTCTCTTTAAATGTCTCTAATGTCTGGTACGGAAGGCCGTAAATCAGATCCACATTAACCGAATGCATATTGTACTTGCGTGCCAAATCCATCGCATCTTTTGTAATGTTGTAAGGCTGCACACGATGCACAGCAACTTGAACCTTCTCGTTAAAATCCTGAATACCAAAGCTCACGCGGTTAAAACCGTGCTCGCTCATTACACGCATCTGATCTTCATTGATATGACGCGGGTCAATCTCACAACTAATCTCAGCACCCTCTGCAAAGTTTGGAAAGTACGATTTTATCTCTGTAATAATCTCATCAAGCTGTGCAGCTGAAAAAAATGTAGGAGTCCCCCCGCCAAAGTGCATCTGAATAACCTCACGCGAGCAGTCAAGATGTTGTGAGAGAATCTTAAGCTCACGCTTGAGGTAATCTATATAACGAAGCATTTTATCCTCTTTAGAGGTAAAAACAACATTACAACCACAGAAGTAACAGGCATTTTTACAAAACGGCAGGTGAAAGTATAAGCTTAATGGACGAGAAGAGTCTTGAGACTCCAATTTTTTAATATAATCATCATATTTAAAATCATCACTAAACTCCAAAGCTGTCGGATACGAAGTGTAACGCGGTCCCGGTTTAGAGTATTTTGTAAATTTTGCGAAATCTAGTTCCATGGTTATGTGTCCTTTGCTTGCGTGCATAGTAGTCTATTATTGCTGTGTATATTTTAGACTCAGACCGCAGGGAGGATTTGTTCTGAAATATATACAGCAATAATAGACGGATAATAGTTTTTGTGATTATCTCTAAAAAGTGTTGAAGAATTGATAAAGTCTATCTCTTATCTTATTTCTTCAACTCCCCTGCAAGTCTCTGAAAATCTTTGGAGTTGTTCAAAAGCTCTTCATAACTGCCACTTGCAATAATCTTTCCGGCTCTTAAAAAGAGTATTCTGTCAGCATCCTGAATTGTTGAGAGACGATGGGCAATAGTGATACTGATACGCCCTTTTGCATAACGGGAGAGAGCCTCTTGTATCTTTGCTTCACTCTCATTATCCAAAGCACTTGTCGCCTCATCAAAAATAAGCAGAGATGCCCGCTTATAGATAGCTCTGGCAATGGCTATACGCTGTCTTTGACCGCCGGAAAGATTTGCACCGCTCTCATCAAGTTTTGCATAGATACCACCCTCAAGCTCAGAGATAAAATCATAGGCATTTGCCTCTTTGAGCGCTTGAATGACAGCTTCTTCATCTATCTCATCACAGCCGTAGGCAATATTGGCGGCCACACTCTCATTTAAGATATATATACGTTGTGTTACAAATGCTATCTCTCTTTTGAGTGATTTGAGCTGATAGGATTTTATATCTTCATTATTTATAAGAACCATTCCCTCTTTTGGGTCATAATAACGAAGCAACATCTGTACAAGGGTAGATTTTCCACCGCCGCTATCACCAACAAGCGCAATATGCTCACCCTGTCTGATATCTAAAGAGATACCATCAAGAATATTAATGCCTTCATACTCCAAGACAACATCTTTGTAAGATACTGAACTGATAGCACCCTCTAAAATGCGACTGCCATCTTTTATTTTGCTCTCTCTGTCCAAAACTGCAAAGATACGCTCACTTGCTGCAAGAGCATCCTGAATTTTTGAGTATATCTGTCCCAACTGTTTTATAGGACGAAAAACAAGCCCCACAGCTGTTAAAAATGCCATAAAGTCACCGACACTCATCTTCCCCTCATAGACCTGCTGTCCGCCTATGTAGATGATGGCAGCGAGTCCCAACGCACCGGCAACCTCTAAAAAAGGCGACACAATCTCGCCTACATAGACAGACTTCATACTTATCTTAAAGTAGCGCCAATTCTCCTCATCAAACTTCTCAATCTCCATATTTTCACTTGAGCTGCTTTTGATAATCTCAACATTGTTAAAAATCTCTGTAAGTTTGGAGACAACATCGGCATTCTTCTCCTGCGAACGGTGTGAATACTTCTTAAGCCTCTTTGCAACCATAAAGAGCGGATAGACCAGCAGAGGGACAACAACCAGAGCATAAAATGCCAGTTCATAATTGAGATAGAGCACATAGCCGATAAGCGCTATAACACTCAATGACTCCCGAATAAGTTCAGGAAAGAGGTTTGAGACAAAATACTGTACCCGCTGCACATCATTGGTCACACGGGAGATAAGTTCTCCGCTTCTGTTGAGATAGAGATATGCCATATCGAGTGAGATTATCTTTGCTAAAACAAGCTCACGAAAGCGTGTCACGATATGTGAGCCGATATATGCCATTGAGACACTCTGAATATAACGCCCAAGAGACTTAACAACATAGAGTGCCACAAGTGCTATGGGAATAATATATATCATTATCTCTTTTTTGGCGACAAACATCTCATCCATCATCGGCTTCATTATATAAGCCGTTCCCGCTGTTGCACTTACAGTAAGCACAATACCGATAAGAACCAAGATATATTGTAATTTATACTCTAAAATATAGGGAAGATATCTTTTAAAAACTTTTTTCAAATGCTATCCATAATCTTTTTTGTGATTGTATAGTAATAGTGTTATAATTACAATAAAAGCAAAGAGGTTCAATGAAGAGAGTTTTAATTATTCGCTGTGGTGCGCTTGGAGATTTGGTCTATGCTACAAGTGTCATTGACGCGCTCAAAGCCCAGTACGGGGAAGATACACTTATAGATTTTGTAGCTACCCCTTCAAGTGCGGCTATCTTTAAAAAAGACCCAAGAGTCCATCACATCTTTCCTCTTCAACACAAAAAAATACCTCTGCCGCTTAGCAGCCAGAAAAAAGCCGTAGTCAATGCCTCACGCAAAGAACCTTATGATATTTTAATAAATTTTGAACACGGCAAACAGTTCTCTTCGCTCATTGAAAAGATTCAGGCAGAAAAAAAGATAGGCGCACAGCTTACAGAACCAAAGATTCCGGAGGGAGTTACCCATATGGTTGATATTATCAGATACACTTTTAAAGAGCTTGTATCTGAGGAGATTTTTCAAAAGAGCTTTCCAAGACTTGTCGGCTCAGACAAAGAGGAGATGCGCAAAAAGTATGGACTGAGCAAAAACTTTCTCATCATCTCGGCGAGCAACTCCCATCAAAAGAGAAACCGTATCAACTACAGAGCGTGGGATAATGCGCATTGGAGAGAGTTGATTGCACGAACAGCACAAGAAAAGGAGGTGGTTATCATCGGAGCACCTTCTGAGCGTGAGTTCTTTAAAGAGCTTCTGCCCTATCCACAAAATGTGGTTGATTTGGTAGGAAAGACACCCCTTGCTGACCTTATAGGCGTTATTGAAGCAGCCGATGCACTTGTCGCTACCGACACAGGCACAGCACATATCGCTTCAGCGGTAAATACAGAAGTCTTTGCCCTTATCGGTCCGACACCTGCCAATGTGACAGGACCGTATAAGAGCCTCTACAACAAGGTTCATATTATCTCACTCAATCTTGAGTGCTCCCCCTGCTATAAGACAGAGCGTATGAAACAATGCAGAGATAATATCTGTATGAAAGGCATCTCAACAGATATGGTCTATGAGCGTATGCACCAAGCAGCTGTTTTTTAAGAGATTTTTTCTATATGCGCATAGACTTCATCTGCTATGGCATTGACATCCCGCTCTCCCATAAGCAGTGAAAGGTCACTCTCTTTGAGTGTTCCATAGAGCAGCGGCAATGTGATTTTAAACATTGCTATTGTCGGCACACCACTCGCACTTGCCAGATGCATAGGTCCGGTATCGCCACAGACAAAAGCATCCAGATTCGCCATAAATGCTGCCAGTTTTCTTAAATCTTTTTGTGAATATTCAAAGATATCCTCACGCAGCTTCTTTGGGATGTCCGGAGAGAGAATATCTACAAAGAGAATCTCTTTATCACGCTCTTGAAGCTGTGTAACAAACTCCTGCCACCAGCTATCTTCTATGAGTTTGTCGTGACGGGCATTACGGAAGATACCGATAACTCTTTTACCCGCTCTCTCACCCACAACACTCTTAAGTGCTGCTGCACCCTCACGCAACTCCTCTTTGGAGAGCTCAATACCCATTTTCAGATTATAATCAGGAGCAATATCAAAAACCTTCATCAGCTCAAGGGGAATAAGTGCCTCGTGGTTGATATGCATATCTTCACGCTTGACACAGACATTTGCAGGAGTGTAGTTATGTTCGCTGCAAAAAGCTACTTTATACTTCGCTTTTGCAAGCATTGTCGCTATACGGTCGCTTGTAGATCCACCATTGATATTGATAACAACATCATACTCATTTTTACGCAACTGACGAATATAGGAGAACATCTTTAGCGGATGTTTGAGCAGATCGCGTGAGAAGTCATAGATATTGACAACATTCTTAAATCCGCTAAAGAGTATTTTTGTAAAAGGAGCACCAACGATTATATCTATCTTTGCATCGGGAAACTCTCTCTCAAGCTGACGAATCATCGGTGTCGTAAAGAGCATATTACCAATACGGTAATTTATACGAACAACCAAAATGCGTTTTACTTCCTCTTTTGGTATCTTGGTCGTTGATGAAGGGTTTGAGAGTTTTCGTAAAAAATCATCAAAAAATCGTTTTGTCTTTTGGCGAAACTTCACATGTGTTGGAATGGGCACTAGGACTCCTTTGTAGATTTTTCATAGAGTGATTTGTAGAGCTGCGACTTTTCAAGCAGCTCTGTATGGGTACCGCTGTCTATAATTTTACCCTCGCTAAAGAGCAGCAGTCTGTCATAATCTTCTATGGTTTGCAGACGGTGAGCAATGGTAATAACAATCTTCTCTTTTGCCTCTTGCTCAATTATTTTGAGTATCTCAGCCTCACTCTCATTGTCAAGTGCGCTTGTAGCTTCATCAAGGATTAAGACAGAGGCATCTTTGTATAAAGCCCGTGCCAAAGCGATGCGTTGTCGCTGTCCGCCAGAGAGGTTTGCGCCAAACTCCTGCATAATGGTATAGATTCCATCAGGCATTGCTGCAACAAACTCATAGGCGTGTGCCTTTTTAAGCGCTTCTATCACACGCTCCTCGTCAAAATCATCACTATAGGCTACATTGTATGCCAAAGAGTCATTAAAGATATAGACACGCTGGCTCACAACTGCAATATGCTCACGCAGAGATGCGATAGCATACTCTTTTATATCTTTGTCATTTATAAGCAGCGTCCCCGATGTTACATCATAAAGGCGTAAGAGAAGATTGATTACACTACTCTTTCCTCCGCCGCTGTCACCGACAAGTGCAAGACGATAAGGTCTTTGCAGACTAAAAGAGATACCATCCAGAGCTCTTTTTTGTCCATAATCCAAAACAACATCACGATATGTAATCTTCTCAATAGAGTCTAAAATCAGACTGCCGTCTTCAATTTCACTCTCTTTGTCCAAAATGTCAAAAACACGCTGGCTTGCAGCCAAAGCATCCTGCATCTTCGTATAGATAATTCCCAAACCGCGAGCAGGCTGAAAGACAAGCCCAACAGCTGTCAAAAACGCCATAAACTCTCCCACGCTCATCTTCTGTGCATAGACATCTTTGGCACCAAGAAAAATAACAACTGCAAGCGAAATAGCACCGACAATCTCCAAAATAGGTGAAGAGAGCTCATTAAAATAGACAGCTTTCATATTTATCTTAAAAAGCTCCCAGTTCTCTTTTGCAAATTTTTTCAGCTCAAAATCCTCTGTTGCGCTGCTTTTTATAAGCTCAACATTATTAAACATCTCACTAAGGCGTGAGAGCAGGTCGGCATTTTTCTCCTGTGAGCCGTAGGATATCTTTCTGAGTTTGCGTGAGAGTGCAGCGATTGGCAAGATAACCACAGGTAAAATAACAAGCGAATAGAAGGCGAGTTCGGCATTGAGATAGAGCACATAGCCAATAAGAGCAATAACCGTAAAGAGCTCACGAATAAACTCAGGCAGCATCAAAGATACAAAATACTGAATACGGGCAATATCATTAACTATGCGTGAGATAAGCTCCCCGCTGCGGGCTGACGAGATAAAACTCATATCTAAAAAGAGGAGTTTTGAGAGGACCTGCGTTCTAAACTGTGTAACAATATGCTGTCCGATATAACTTGTAAAGACAGACTGAATATAGCGTCCTACTGCTTTTACAAAGTAGATACCAAACATTAAAAGAGGGATGGTAATGAGCATCTGATGCTCTTTTGAGATAAAGAGTTTATCCATCATCGGCTGCATAATATGTGCTGTTGCGACATTGGCAGCAATGGTCATTGAGATGCCGATAAGAACAAAGAAAAAGTAGAGTTTGAAACTCTTGAGATAAGGATAGTATCTTTTAAATGCTTCTAGCAATGCAAACAACTTTCTTCTATTTATTTTTTGAAATTATACCTTTTTAATCTTATTTTTTGTAAAATGTCACATTATAGCTATACCAAAGCTTATATTCCGGGACAAAGGACACGCTGCTCGTGAGCAAACCAAAAAGCATTACTATTATTATTTCTGTTTATAAAAAGACTGAAACACTCCGTGTCATTTTAGATGCCTTAGAGAGACAGAGCGTCTCTGTGGATGAGATAATCGTCTCAGAAGATGGCAAATCTCAGGAGATGGCATCTTTTCTCTCCGGACTTAAAAACAAAAAGATAAAACATGTCACACAAAAGGATGAGGGTTGGAGAAAAAATAAAGCACTCAACAACGCCATAAGAAATGCCTCAAGTGAATATCTTATCTTTATTGACGGTGATGTCGTACCGCATCCTCGTTTTGTGGAGGGACATCTTTTTTGTGCCAAACCACGCCGTGTATGCGCAGGAAAACGCGTTGAACTTGGACCAAAATATTCTCAGTTACTCATTGATGGTAAAATAACGATTGAAAAACTTGCAAAACGCTTTTTGTTTAAAGCCTATGCACTCCACAAAGATGGAACTCGTCATTATGAAGACGGTATCTATATCCGGCCTCAAAGTTGGATATATAAAAAATTTATTCAAAAAAAGAACATCAGTTATCTTATAGGCTGCAACTTTTCGTGCTACAAAAGAGACATAGAGTCCATCAACGGCTTTGATGAGCAGTATATCAACCCCGCCATTGGAGAGGATGTAGATATAAACTGGCGTTTTCGTGCTTCTGGAATAGAAGTTGTTTCATGCAGAAATATTGCAAATGTCTATCATCTCTACCATAAAAAAGGCTTTGGAGCTGCTGAGGGTGAGATAAACAATAAAATTTTAAACAATACACTCCAAACAAATCAATATATCTGTCTGGACGGATTGAAAAAACTACACAAAGGAGAGACTCTATGAAGGGTATAATCTTAGCAGGAGGAAGTGGAACACGCCTCTATCCTATTACAAAAGGGGTAAGCAAACAGCTCGTTCCTATCTATGACAAACCGATGATTTACTATCCGCTGTCTGTTTTAATGCTTGCAGGTATTACAGA
>Ga0256828_1000136_pt1 | contig 49117 bp, 65 predicted proteins | sample CV88metaG_FD_185993 | JGI IMG/M metagenome (GOLD analysis project Ga0256828, IMG submission 185993) | Hydrothermal vent microbial communities from East Pacific Rise, Pacific Ocean - CV88 | ecosystem: Environmental > Aquatic > Marine > Hydrothermal vents | place: Pacific Ocean: East Pacific Rise...
GCTCTATGGACAAATAGGAGTAACAAATGGAATATATTGTTGAAAAAATCGGTATGAGCCGTACTATCACAGTTCCATCTAAACCAGTTACTCTTTTAAGAGTTTTAGATGCGAAAGTGTGTGAAGTTAATGATGGTGAAGCTATTGTTGCGTATAACAGTGGTAAGAAAATGAATAAAGCAATTGAAGGTCAACAGAAGAAATACAACCTTTCTGCTGAGTATAACCGTTTTGCTACTTTAGAAGTAGTAAATACTGAAGCTGGTGATTTAGATTTAACACCATTAGCAGAAGCTAGTGTATTAAAATCAACTTTCACTACAAAAGGTCGTGGTTTCTCTGGTGGTATGAAGCGTTGGAATTTCGGTGGTGGTCCTGCATCTCACGGTCATAGATTTGGTCGTAGAACAGGTTCTATCGGTAATGCTGAATGGCCAGGTCGTGTTATGAAGGGTAAGAAAATGCCTGGACAATATGGAAATACACAAAATAGTGTAAAAAATGAGATCGTTTCTTTCGATGCTGAAAACAAAATCATTGCGGTTTTAGGTTCAGTAAGTGGTGCAAACGGTTCTTTAGGTCGTGTAAAGGTAGCTAAATAATGAGCGCAATCGTTTTAAATGAAAAAATGGAAAAAGCTTCTGAGTTAGCGTTACCAGAGTCTTTCTCTGGAATTAACCCTCATAACCTTTACCTTTATGTAAAATCTGCTCAAGCTGCACAACGTGCAAATACAGCAGTTGCTAAAGGTAGAAGTGATGTTCGTGGTGGTGGTAAAAAACCATGGGCTCAAAAAGGTGGCGGTCGTGCTCGTGCTGGGTCTCGTCGTTCTCCAGTTTTCGTAGGTGGTGGTAAAGCTTTTGGTCCTCAAAACAACCGTAACTACGATTTAAAAGTGAACAAAAAGCAAAAGAAACTTGCTCTTAACTTCGCTTTAAATGAGCATGCACAAAATGGTACTCTGTTTATAGTAGATAGCATCGTAGTTGAGTCTGGTAAAACTAAAGACGCTGCTGCAATGTTTAAAGCATTAGGTCAAAGAGATACTCTTTTTGTTAAAGAAGTTTTAGATGAAAAAACATACTTAGCATTTGAAAACATAAATGCGACATATGTAATTGAATCAAATGAGTTAAACGCATATTTAGCTGCTAACTATCGCTCAATCGTGATAGAAAAAGCTGTATGGGAAACTCTGACAAGTGAGGCTAAGTAATGGCAGATATTACAGATATTAAATCTATACTATATACAGAGAAAACTCTTGGTCTTCAAGAAGATGGTGTGATTGTTGTTCAAACATCACCACGTATGACTAAGACTGGTCTTAAAGAGGTGTTTAGAGAGTATTTTGGAATTATTCCATCAAAAATCAACTCTTTAAATCAAAACGGAAAAGTAAAACGTTTCCGTGGTGTAGCTGGTAAACAAAATGACTTCAAAAAGTTCTATGTTACTTTACCAGAGGGTGCACAAATAGAAAGTTTGGCGGTATAAGATGGCAATTAAAACTTATAGACCGATAACTCCATCTCGTCGTTTTTATACGAATGTAGATAGTTCAGATATCACTGCAAAAGCTAGTGTTCGTTCTTTATTAGTTAAGTTACCAGCTCATGCAGGTCGTAACAATAATGGTCGTATCACTTCTCGTCATAAGCAAGCTGGTGCGAAAAAACTTTATCGTATTATTGATTTCAAAAGAAATAAACTTAATATCGAAGGTACAGTTTCTACTATCGAGTATGATCCATACCGTAACTGTAGAATCGCACTTATTACTTATGCTGATGGTGAAAAAAGATATATTTTACAACCAAAAGGTTTACAAGTAGGTGATAAAGTTGAAGCTGCTGAAGCTGGTTTAGATGTTAAACCTGGGAATGCAATGAAACTTAAAAATATCCCTGTTGGTACACTTGTTCATAATGTTGAGTTAAAAGTTGGAAAAGGTGGACAAATGGTACGTTCAGCTGGAACATCTGCTCAAATTATGGGTCGTGATGGTAAATATGTTTCATTACGTATGCCTTCATCTGAAATGCGTTTAGTACTTGGTGAATGTATGGCTACTGTTGGTACAGTTGGTAACGAAGAGTATTCTAACATCGTTATTGCTAAAGCTGGTCGTACTCGTCATATGGGTATTCGTCCTCAAACTCGTGGTTCTGCAATGAACCCTATTGATCACCCGCATGGTGGTGGTGAAGGTAAAACGAATTCAGGTCGTCACCCAGTTACTCCTTGGGGTAAACCAACTAAGGGTGCGAAAACTCGTCGTAAAAAAGCTAGTGATAAACTTATTATCACTCGTCGTAAACCAAATGCAAAAAGGGTAGGTTAATGGCTCGTTCAGTTAAAAAAGGTCCATTCGTAGATGACCATTTAATGAAAAAAGTTGAAGCAGCAAAAGCTAGCGGAGACAAAAAACCTATTAAAACTTGGTCAAGAAGATCTATGGTTCTTCCTGATATGGTTGGTTTAACATTAAATGTTCATAATGGTCGCCAATTTGTTCCTGTATATGTTACAGAGAATCACATTGGTTATAAACTTGGTGAATTTGCACCAACTCGTACATTCAAGGGCCATAAGGGCTCTGTTCAGAAGAAGGGGTAGTCATGGCTAGAGCATTATTAAAATTTATCCGTGTATCTCCAACAAAATCTCGCCTTATCGCAAGAGAAGTTCAAGGTATGAATGCTGAAGAAGCAATGGCAGCTTTAGAATTTACTCCAAATAAGGCAGCTAAAATTATCTCTAAAGTTATTGCATCTGCAGTAGCAAACAGTGGTAGTGAAGCTGAAGATTGTGTAATTACATCATGTCGTGTTGACAATGGTCCAGTACTTAAACGTTTCCGTCCACGTGCACGTGGTATGGCTTCAGGTATTAGAAAACCAACAGCACATATCTTAGTAGAAGTAGAGGGTAAATAGTATGGGTCAAAAAGTTAATCCTATTGGTTTACGTCTTGGTATCAACCGTAACTGGGAATCTCGTTGGTTTCCTAACTTTAAAACTGCTCCTGCAGCTTTAGGTGAAGATCACAAGATTAGAACATTCTTAAAAAAAGAACTTTACTATGCTGGTGTTTCTAACATCATCATTGAAAGAACTGTTAAACGTTTACGTGTAACTATCGTTGCTGCACGTCCTGGTATCATCATCGGTAAAAAAGGTGCAGATATTGAGAAACTAAAAGCTGCTCTTCAAAAACTTATAGGGAAACAAATCTCTGTAAATATTAAAGAAGAGAAAAAAGCACAAACATCTGCACAACTTGTAGCTGAAAATGTTGCGACTCAATTAGAGCGTCGTGTTGCATTTAGAAGAGCTATGAAAAAAGTTATGCAAGGTGCACAAAGAAGTGGTGCTAAAGGTATCAAAGTTTCTGTATCTGGTCGTCTTGGTGGAGCTGAAATGGCTCGTACTGAGTGGTACTTAGAGGGTCGTGTTCCTCTTCATACACTTCGTGCTAAAATCGATTATGGTTTTGCTGAAGCAAACACTACATACGGTATCATCGGTGTAAAAGTTTGGATCTTCAAAGGCGAGGTACTTACTAAAGGTATTCCTGCTGAAGCTAAAGAAGAGAAAAAAGAGCGTCGTCCAAGAAAACCACGTCGCGAAAATAGTGAAAAGGCTGAATAATCATGTTAATGCCAAAAAGAACAAAATATCGTAAGGTAATGAAGGGTCGTAACAGAGGTTACGCTCGTTCTGGTTATAAGTTAGCTTTTGGTGACATCGGTTTTAAAGCAGTAGAAGCTGGTCGTATCAACTCTCGTCAGATTGAATCGGCTCGTATCTCTGCTACACGTCACATTAAAAGAAATGGTAAGATTTGGATTCGTGTTTTCCCTGCTAAACCATTAACTGCTAAGCCTCTTGAAACTCGTATGGGTAAAGGTAAAGGTGCAGTTGATAAGTGGGTTATGAACATCAAGCCAGGTCGTATTATATTTGAAATGGGTGGTGTTCCACACGATATAGCTCGTGAAGCACTTACTTTAGCAATGCATAAATTGCCATTCAAAACAAAAATAATTACTGCGGAGATGAGCAATGAAATATTCTGATTTAGCAGATAAAACAGCAGCAGAGCTTCAAGCGATGCTTAAAGAGAGAAAAACTGAGCTGTTTACTCTTAAAATCAAACAAAAAATGATGCAATTACAAAACACAAGTGAACTTCGTGTTGCTAAAAAAGATATTGCTAGAATCAATACTGCACTTGCTGCAGTAGCAAAGTAGGGGACGAGCGATGACACATAAACGTGAAATTCAAGGTAATGTTGTAAAAATTGCTGGTGATAAAACTGTTACAGTTTTAGTAGAACGCCGTGTAATGCATCCTCGTTACCATAAAGTTGTAAAGCGTTTCAAAAAGTACTTAGTACATGATGAGCGTAATGAGTGTAAAGTTGGAGATGAGATTATTGCAATCGAATGTCGTCCACTGTCTAAAACAAAATCTTTTAGACTTCAGTCAGTTGTAAAAGGAGCGTAGTAATGATTCAAAGTTTTACTCGTTTAAATGTAGCTGACAACACAGGTGCTAAAGAGATTATGTGTATTAAGGTTCTTGGTGGTTCTAAGCGTCGTTATGCAACAGTAGGTGACGTTATCGTTGCTTCTGTTAAAAAAGCGATTCCAACTGCTAAAGTTAAAAAAGGTAAAGTTGTAAAAGCTGTTGTCGTAAGAACTCATAAAGAGATTCAAAGAGAAAATGGTTCACTGATCCGTTTCGATGACAATGCAGCTGTTATACTTGATGACAAGAGAGAGCCTATTGGTACTCGTATCTTCGGACCAATTGGTCGTGAAGTTCGTTATGCAGGTTTTATGAAAATCGTATCTCTTGCTCCGGAGGTTGTTTAATGGCAAAGTTTAATTTCAAAAAAGGTGATACTGTAGAAATTATCGCTGGTGATGATAAAGGTACAAAAGCAACTGTACTTGCTGTATTACCTAAGAAAAACAAAGTTATCGTAGAGGGTTGTAAAATAGCTAAAAAAGCTATCAAACCTACTGAAGAGAACACTAAAGGTGGACATATCAATAAAGAGATGCCTATCGATGTTTCAAATGTTAGAAAAGTGGAGGCATAATTAGATGGCTCGTTTAAAAGAAAAATATTTAGCTCTTAAACCAGAGTTACAAGCAGATTTAGATATTAAAAATGTTATGGAAATTCCTGCATTAGAAAAAGTAGTTATCTCTGTTGGTGCTGGTTTTGCTATGAAAGATAACAAACTTATCAAAAACATTGAAGATACTATCACAACAATCGCTGGGCAAAAAGCATCAACGGTAATTGCTAAGAAATCTGTTGCAGGTTTCAAAGTTCGTGAAGGTATGCCAGTAGGTGTTCGTGTAACACTTCGTGGTGAAAATATGTATAACTTCTTTGATCGCCTTGTATCTATCGCACTTCCTCGTGTGAAAGATTTCCGTGGTGTTCCAAGAAATGGTTTTGATGGTCGTGGTAACTATAACTTCGGTCTTCAAGAACAACTTATCTTCCCAGAAGTTAGCTATGATGATATCATGCAAATTCATGGTATGAACATTACAGTTGTTACTACAGCTAATGATGATAAGGCAGCGTTTACTCTTTTAGAGAAATTAGGTATGCCTTTTACTAAGGGAGGAAATAACTAATGGCTAAGAAGTCAATGATCGCTAAGGCGAATAGAACTCCAAAGTTTAAAGTTCGTGCATATACTCGTTGTCAGATTTGTGGTCGTCCACATTCTGTATTAAGAGACTTCGGTATCTGTCGTATCTGTTTTAGAAAAATGGCAAATGAGGGATTAATCCCAGGCGTTAGAAAGTCAAGCTGGTAGGCATTCGCCTCCCTTGATACTGCTAAATGCAAGCAAAGGAAAAATAAATGGCAATTAATGATTTAGTATCAGATGCGTTAACTCGTGTTCGTAATGCTGGTATGAGAAGATTAGCTACAACAACTTTAGTTCACTCTAAAACTGTTGAAGCAGTAGCTAATATCTTAGTAGAAAAAGGTTACTTAGAGTCTGCTAATGTAACTGAAGATGGTGTTAAAAAGACTATTAAAGTTGTACTTAAGTATGACGAAAATGGTAAAAGTGTAATCAATGAGCTTAAAAGAGTTTCTAAACCTGGTCGTCGTGTATACCAAGGTAAAGAAGATATTAAGCGTTTCAAAAACGGTTACGGTACTATTATAGTAAGTACATCACATGGCGTACTACCAAATGACAAAGCGTATGAGCTTGGTATTGGTGGTGAAGTTATGTGTACGGTATGGTAGGAGTATAGCATGTCAAGAATTGGAAAAAATCCTGTAGATTTCGGTAGTGATATTCAAGTTACTACAAATGGAAATGTTATCACTTTTACTAAAGGTAAAACAAGCGTTGATTTAGACACTAAAGGGTATGTTACTTTTGAAATTGAAGGAAATACTTTAACTTTCAAAAACTTATCTGAGTCTCGTGAACATAGAGCTTTCTGGGGTACTTTTAGAGCATTAGCTCAAAATATCGTTACTGGTTTAACTACTGGTTACCAAAAGCAATTAGAGATCAATGGTGTTGGTTATAGAGCTGCTGTTAAAGGTAGAGTTCTTAATCTTCAACTTGGTTTCTCTCATGATATCAATTATGATTTACCAGAAGCTATTGAAGCAAGCGTTGAGAAGAATGTTATCACATTAAAAAGCTATGACAAACAAATGTTAGGTCAAGTAGCTGCTGAGATTCGTTCTTTCCGTCCACCAGAGCCGTACAAAGGTAAAGGTGTTAAATACATTGATGAGCATATCGTGCGTAAAGCCGGTAAAACTGCTAAGAAATAAGGGAGGAAGATAGATGAATGCTAAAGTATTAAAAAGCAAAATCGCTAACCGTTTAAAACGTAAGCGTCGTATTCGTGCAAAAATATCTGGTAGTGCTGAACTTCCTCGTGTTTCTGTATTTAGATCAAACCGTTACCTAAGTGTACAAGCTATTGATGATGCAAATGCAACAACTTTATGTGCTCTACACTCTAAGGCTACTGGTCATAAAGCAAACAAAGAAGGTGCTGCTGCACTTGGTGAGGCATTTGCTGCTAAACTAAAAGAAGCAAACATCTCTGAGATTGTATTTGATCGTAATGGTTACCAATACCACGGCGTAATCGCTGCATTTGGTGACGCACTTCGTGCAAACGAAATTAAGTTCTAGGGGTTATGATGGAAATCAATAGAGATGAATTTGAAGAATCAATTGTAAATATTGGTCGTGTAACTAAAGTTGTTAAAGGTGGTAGAAGATTTCGTTTTACTGCTTTAGTTGTTGTTGGTAACAAAAACGGTACTGTTGGATATGGTGTAGGAAAAGCGAAAGAGGTTCCTGATGCTATTCGTAAAGCTGTTGATAATGCATTTAAAAACTTAACAACTGTTAAGATTAAAGGTACTACAATCGCTCACGATATTGAACATAAGTACAATGCTAGTACAATCCTTTTAAAACCTGCATCAGAAGGTACAGGACTTATCGCAGGTGGTGCGGCTCGTCCTGTTCTTGAGTTAGCTGGTTTTCAAGATTTACTAACTAAGTCTATCGGTTCAAACAATCCAAACACACTAGTTCGTGCTACAGTTGAAGCACTTTCTCGTATTAAAGGGTAGAAAATGGGTATTGAAAATTTAACACCTGCTGCAGGTTCAACTCACTCTCGTAAGAGAGTTGGACGTGGTCAAGGTTCTGGTACTGGTAAGACTGCTGCTCGTGGTCAAAAAGGTCAGAAGTCTCGTTCAGGTTATAAAAGAAAAAGAAACTTTGAGGGTGGTCAACAACCACTTGCAAAAAGATTACCTAAAATTGGTTTCCACTCTAAAGTGGTAAAACCATACGTAATCAATGTAGAAAAAATCAAAGCAGTAGCTGAATTAGAAGAGATCACTATGGAGACTATCCGTAGCGTTCATAAAGTAGCTTCTTCAGTTGCTAAAATTAAACTAGTAGGTGCATCTGCAAAAGATTTAGCATCGAAAATTAAAGACGAAAATGTTACAACGACAGGTAACTAGTTGTGAATAAAAATCTCGTTAATAAGATACTTATTACTATCGGGTTTTTATTTATCTATCGCCTACTGGCATACGTGCCAGTTCCAGGCGTAGATACTGCAGTTATCGCTTCTTTTTTTAACTCTCACCAGTCAGATTCACTAGGTTTATTTAACATGTTTAGTGGAAATGCAATCCAACGAATGTCTATTATATCACTTGGTATTATGCCTTATATCACTGCTTCTATTATTATGGAGCTTCTTGCTGCAACTTTCCCAACTTTGGGTCAGATGAAAAAAGAGCGTGATGGTATGGTGAAATATATGCAAATCATTCGTTATGCTACGATTGTAATTACAATTATTCAAGCTATTGGTGTGAGTATTGGTCTTCAAAGTTTAACAGGTCCTGCTGGAAACTCGGCAATTTTAGCTGACCATAACACATTTATTTTACTTGCTGCTATCTCTATGCTTGCAGGTACTATGCTTTTAATGTGGATTGGTGAGCAGATTACTCAAAGTGGTATCGGTAATGGTATCTCTTTAATTATTTTTGCTGGTATTGTTTCTGCAATTCCTCGTGCTATAGGTCAAACTATAGAGATGGTAAATACAGGTGCTATGAGTTTCCTTACTGTTTTAGCAATTATTGCTTTAGTAATGGTAACTGTAGGTATCATTATTTACGTTGAACTTGGTGAGCGTCGTATTCCTGTTACATATGCTAAAAAGACTATGATGCAAAACCAAAACAAAAGAGTGATGAACTATATTCCTATCAAAGTTAACTTAGCTGGTGTTATTCCAGTTATCTTTGCTAGTGCAATTTTAATGTTTCCAATGACAGTACTCTCAAGTAGTACAAACCCAACTGTACAAGCTATAGCAGATTTTTTAAATCCAAATAGCTACTTTTTTAACTTTTTAACTTTTGTATTTGTTATTTTCTTTGCATTCTTTTATGCAAGTATTACATTTAATGCAAAAGATATTGCTGATAATTTAAAAAGACAGGGTGGTTTTATTCCAGGTATTCGTACTGGGGATGCTACAAAAGAGTTCTTAAATGAAACAGCAAGTAGATTAACTTTTACTGGTGCATTATATCTTGGTCTTATTGCAACACTTCCTTTTATGATTATTAAAGGGATGGGTGTTCCTTTCTTCTTTGGAGGAACAGCAGTTTTAATCGTTGTTCAAGTAGCCCTTGATACAATGAGAAAAATAGAGGCTCAGATTTATATGAGCAAATATGAAACACTAAGTGCAGTTGGTTTATAGCAATGGCTATTGCACTTAGAAAACCTCAAGAGATAGAAAAACTTCGCGCTGCCAACAAGATTGTTGGTGGTGCACTTCAACTCCTTCATGACAATACAAAAGTTGGTATGAGTCTAAAAGAGCTTGATGCAATGGCTGAGGATTATATTCGTAGTCATGGTGCAAGACCATCTTTTAAAGGACTTTACGGCTTTCCAAATGCAGTATGTACCTCTCTTAATCAAGTAATTATCCATGGAATCCCTAGTGACTATAAACTCCAAGAAGGAGATGTTATAGGGTATGATATTGGTACTGAGCTTGAGGGTTGGTTTGGTGATGCTGCTATCACTGTAGGTGTTGGTAAGATAGATAGACAAGATGAGTTATTAATTGCATGTGCAAAAGATACACTTTATCATGCTATTTCTGAGATTAAAGAAGGAATGCGTTTTAAAGAACTTTCTCTGATTTTAGAAAACTCTATTAGAGAGGCAGGTTTTGTACCACTTAAAAACTTTTGTGGTCATGGTATAGGGAAAAAACCTCATGAAGAACCAGAAATTCCAAATTATCTTGAGAGTGGCAAGCCAAAAGCTGGTCCAAAGATAAAAAATGGAATGGTTTTTTGTTTAGAACCTATGATATGCCAAAAAGAATCAAAACCTATCATCTTAGATAATGGGTGGGATGTTGTTAGTACCGACGGTTTACGCGGTTCACATTATGAGCATACTGTCGCAGTTGTTGACGGTAAGGCTGAAATATTATCTCTTGCGTAAGAGTTAAAACTTTTAAAAGGACTTAAAATGGCTAAAGCAGATGTTATTGAAGTTGACGGCAAGATTATTGAAGCATTGCCGAACGCAACTTTTCGTGTTGAATTAGAAAATGGACATATCATTTTATGCCACATTGCTGGTAAAATGCGTATGCACTATATTAAAATTCTTCCAGGTGACCGTGTTAAACTAGAGCTAACACCATACTCACTTGATAAGGGTCGTATCACTTATAGATACAAATAGAGATTTATGGGCATCTTGCCTGTAAATCTTTTTCTATACTCCATGGATGCTTGAGGGTGTCCATATTACTCTGATGCAGTCGCATCAAAAAATAATCCCTTGCTACCTCTTTTGCTCCCAAACTTTTTAGATGGTTTGTTGGTACTTGTGCATCAATAAAATCGTATCCCCATTTTTTTAGATGTTTTATAAGTATGGCAAAAGCAGCTTTAGAAGCATCAGTTTTATGTGCAAACATAGATTCCCCACAAAAAACTCTTCCTACTACAATTCCATAAAGACCACCTACGAGTTCTCCATTATAATAACTCTCAACACTATGTGCAATCCCCATATCAAATAAAACACAATAACTTTCTAATACTTCTGCTGTTATCCATGTGCCATTTTGGTCTTTTCGAGGTGTTTGTGCACAATGCTGCATCACTTCTTTAAAGTGCATATCAAAACTATAGGTAAATTTTTTCATACTTTTTTGTAAACTTTTAGAACATTTAAAATCATCAAGCTCCATAATTAGTCTTGGATCTGGCGACCACCATAAAATAGGGTCTTGTGCAGAATACCATGGAAAAATACCATTTTGATAAGCACGAATAACTCGCGAAGGGTTTAGGTCTCCTCCCCATGCAACAATGCCATCTTCATTGGCATCGTTTGGATGGGGAAAAGTAAGAGAATACTTGTCTAGTTGTGGGATGTACATGAATGTTCACGCATAGTTAATTGAAGTTTATCATCCTTACATGTAACCTCTACTTCTCCACCATTTTTAAGCGTGCCAAATAAAATAGCATCAGTGAGTTTATTTGTAATATGCTCTTGTATATAGCGTTTAAGTGGTCGTGCTCCCATCTCTTTTGAGTATGCTTGTTGTGCTATATAATGTGTTGCTTCTTTATCAAGAGTAACAGTAATATTTTTCTTACGGAGTTCATTATTAAGCTCTTTGATAAATTTTGTAACAATATCTTCCACAACTTCTAAAGAGAGTTGATGAAATGCAACAATGGCATCGAGTCTGTTTCTAAACTCAGGAGTAAAAAAGTTATGAAGTTCTTCATTCTGTGCAAGCGTTTCATCTTTGTTAAAGCCCATAACACCACGAGCTGTTGCTCCTATGTTTGAGGTCATTATTAAAATTACATTTTGAAAATCTGCTTTATAACCATTGTTATCAGTGAGAGTTGCACTATCCATAATTTGTAAAAGAATATTGATAAGGTCAGGATGTGCTTTTTCAATCTCATCAAGAAGTAAAACAGTATATGGATGTTTTTTTATTGCTTCAGTGAGTAAACCTCCTTGTTCATACCCTACATACCCTGGAGGTGCTCCTACAAGGCGAGAAAGAGCATGTTTTTCCATATACTCACTCATATCAAAGCGTTCAAAATGGATACCTAGTTGCTCACTAAGGGCAAGGGCAAGCTCTGTCTTTCCAACACCAGTAGGACCTGAAAATAAAAAGGAAGCGATAGGTTTATTTGCAGGGGTAAGACCAGCTTTTGCTCGCTTTATAGCTTGTGCTACAGTTGTAACTGCATGATTTTGCCCTATAACACGTTCTTGTAAAAATGTTTCTAAATTTTGAAGATTTTGTGTTTCATCTTTATTGATAGTAGCTCCTGAAATTCCAACTATAGAAGCGATAGTATTATGAATATCTTTTGCTGTTACTTTTGTTCTTTTCTTTTTTCTAAGATGAAAAGATGCCGCTGTTTCATCTATAAGGTCTATAGCCTTATCTGGTAAAAATCTATCTGTAATGTAGCGTTTTGAAAGGTTGACAGCTGATTTGAGTGCTTTATCTGTATAGATAACATTATGGTGTGTTTCGTATTTGTCTTGGAGCCCTTTTAAAATTTTATAACTTGTTTTTGCTGAGGGTTCATTGATATCTACTTTTGAGAATCTGCGAGAAAGTGCTTTGTCTTTTTCAAAACCATTTCTATACTCTGCAAATGTAGTCGCTCCCATACATTTTATTTCACCACTTGCAAGGGCAGGTTTGAGTTGGTTGGCTGCATCCATTGTCCCACTCGTACTTCCTGCACCTATAAGAGTGTGTATCTCATCAATGAAAAGAATGGCATTGGGTTTATTTTTAATCTCATCCATAACCCCTTTAAGCCTTTTTTCAAAGTCACCTCTATATTTAGTACCAGCAAGTAATGCACTTAAATCAAGAGCAAAAAGTTCTGAATCAGCAATGATAGAAGGTACTTTGTTTGCAGCTATTTGCAGTGCGAGTCCCTCTGCTATGGCAGTTTTTCCAACACCAGGTTCTCCAACTAAAATAGGGTTATTTTTTTTACGGCGACATAAAATTTGGATCACTCTTTGAATCTCATTATCACGACCTATAACAGGGTCTATTTTTCCCTCTTTAGCTTTGTCTATAAGATTGATACTGTATTTGTCTAAAAAACTTTTTTTCTCTTCTTGAGGGTTCTCTTTCTCTTCATAACCATGAGAGATAATCTCTAAAATATCAAGACGAGAGATATTGTACTGCTGTAAAAGCATATAAGAAAAAGTATGCTCCTCTTCATAAAGAGCAGCAAGAAGATCTCCTACAGTGGCATTTGTTTGTCCAGCTGATTGAATATGTCGAACCATGGTATCTATGAGGCGAGAAAGAGCAACACTCTCATATGGTTCTTGTTCTATACCTTCAGGAAGAGGTTCAATATTTTCTTTGATATACTTTGCAAGTTCCTCTTTCATTTTTTGTATATCTCCACCACATGTTTCAATGATATTAGCACCCTCTTGAGAGTTGAGTAATAAAAAGAAAACATGCTCGATTGTGAGATATTCGTGTCTTAATTCTTTTGCAAAAAGGATAGATTTTTGAAAAATATCATTGAGAGTAGGACTAATCATTTTATTCCTCCTCCATGGTAGCTTTAAGTGGAAAACCATGGTCTTTGGCTCTACGAAGTACTTGCATCACTTTTGTTTCTGCAATTTCATACGTATATACACCACAAAGACCTCGCTCTTTTTTATGCACTTCAAGCATAATCTGTTCAGCCTCTTCATAAGACTTGTGAAAGACACTCATTAAGATATCTATTACAAAATCCATAGATGTGTAGTCGTCATTTAAAAGGTATACTTTATATTTTTTTGGGAATTGGAGTTTTACCTCATTGTCGAGCTCAAATGCTATATCTGTTGCCATAAATACCTCTGATTTTTCTGATATGTTATAAATTATAGCAAATTTGAGATAATACTTTTCCTATATACTTTTATTATGATAGAATTATAAAAAATTAATGAATATGAGGTTTAGAGACTATGGAAAACGAAGTACAAAACAAAACACAATTGGACAAATTAAACGAAAAAGTATCACAAATGCTTCAAGAGTTTCAATCACTTAAAGAGATGAATGAAACAATGAGAAATGAGATTGTAGCATTAAAAGCAGAAAAAGAATTAAAAGATGAACAGATAAGAAAACTAGAAGATGATAATGCTATGAAAGATTTAGAAATCGAAGAAGTAGTAAGTAAAATCGAGATGATGTTAGGTTAGAGACTTGAGTCAGAAAATAGGTCTAAACATAGGAGGTCGCCGTTTCGATGTTGATGTTGATGATGCATTTGCTAGTTATCTTTCTAAGCAAATGGAGAAAGATTTCAACATGGAAGGGAAAAATGACCTTAAGACAATGTTACAAGGGTATGTGAGAAAAACACATGAACTCTATGTACAAAATCAAAAGATAGAAGAGATTTTAAGAAAAATAGAACGAAAGTGATTCGTTTTAGAATTTTCTAAGAAAAAACTGCTATAATTTCACCCTCTCAATTAGAGAACGGTGTGCGCTCATAGCTCAGCTGGATAGAGCACTGGTTTGCGGTACCAGCGGTCGGGCGTTCGAATCGCTCTGGGCGCACCATTTACTTACTTCTTATACAATCAAACAATCAATTTTAAACTTTCATTATTTTTTTATGTTACAATCTCTTTATGAAATTTTTTATCTTAACTTTTTTAATAACATTACAACTTTTTGCAAGTTTAACTACTTACAACATTATCCCTTCCTCTTTTAAATCATCTCATTTTATGCACGTCAATATTCTTGATGCTAAAAGCTTACATGTAAACACTTTTTTAGGCAAATCAGTGAATGAACTCTCTGGTATTACATATACCAAAGAGGGTGTTTATGCTGTAAGTGATAAAGGTTATCTTTACCTCTTTGATTTTTCCCTTTCTCACGATACTATAAAAAAATTTCAGCTCATTAAGAGTTATATCCTTAAAAGTAAGGAAGGCAAAAGACTTCATAAACAAGAGCGAGACTCGGAAGATGTTGCTACTTACTATGATAACTTACTTATTTCGTTTGAGCGTCACCAACGTGTTGTTGAGTATAGTAAAAATGGTAAAATGATTCATGAAATAAAACTCAATAAACATCTTCGACGTCAAGATGATTATAAAAGTAAAAACAAAGGTTTAGAGTCTGTTGTATATACTCCTAAGTACGGCATTATTACCGCACCAGAAGTTCCTTTAACCTCCTTTGACAAAAAATATCATACACTTTATGCTCGTAATCAACATTGGCGTTTTCAAGCACATGGGAGTATTACAAGTTTAGAGATGAAAGATGAAAATACAATCCTAGTACTTCTTCGAAAGTTTAGTTTTATGGGTGGTCGTTTGAGTGCATTGGTAGAGGTAAAACTTGATGAGTGTAACGAAAAGAGAATCTGTAAAAGTCAGCTTCTCTTTAAAATGGACTCTAGAGATGGTTGGGATATAGATAACTTTGAGGGGCTTTGTAAGGTTGGTAAAAATAGGTACTTGATGATTAGTGATGATAATGGAAGTTTTTTTCAAAAAACACTTTTAGTGCTTTTTGAAATTACGAATTGATAAGCTCTTTTATATTTTTTGCAAGTGTACTACATTGCTGAATTTTTTGTGTTGCAGAGAGTTTCTCCTCTAAAAGAATATTAATAAAGGCACTCCCTACAATAACACCATCAGCTCCTTTTACTTTCTCTTTTGCTGTTTTCTCATTCACTCCAAAACCAACGTAAACAGGTGTTTGTGTGTACTCTTTGATAGAAGCTAGGAAAGGTTGTAAATCTTCAGCTACTCCTGAGCCTGTAATACCAGTATAAGCAACCATATAGATAAATTCTTGTGCATCTTTTACTACCTCTTGAATTCTTTGAGGAGAATCTGTTGGTGCAACAAATGAGATATTTGCAAGGTTATTTGCATTAAAAAGTTCTTTATATAAAAGTGCTTCCTCATGAGGTAAATCAGGAATAATCATCCCCTTTACATGTAAGCTTTTTGCAAGTGGTAGAAGTTCTTGCATATTTTGTTGGTAAAAGCTGTTAAAGTAACCCATCCAAAGGGTATTTACTTTGGGTGCAACCTCTTGAGAGATCTCTAAGAGGTCTTGAAATTTAAAACCAAGTTCAAGTGCTTTGTGATTTGCTTGTTCTATAGAGGGTCCATCTGCTACAGGGTCAGAGAAAGGAACACCAAGTTCAAGGGTATCAACACCACTTTCACCAAGGGCAAGAGCTAAGTCAACTGTAAACGATTTTTCAGGGTATGCTGATGTGATGTATGCTACTAAATTTTTCAAAGGTTATCTTTCTAAATCTGGAATTTTTAATAGGGAGTAGGTTATTTTACTAAGCTCATTATCTGCTAAAAAATCATTCTGCCAAGTTGCAAACATATCGCTAATGTTTAAAAGCCATTCCACAGTCTCTTGTGAAATAGGTGGCTTTTTTGTACGTAATGTTTCTAGTGCATCTTCAACAAATGCAGAGAGCTTTGCCATTGGGATAATTTGTAGATAGGTTGAAGCTGATTTGATGTTATGAAAAACACGAAAAAGTTCATTAACACTTCTTTCGTACATATTTGGTTTTGTTAAATCCAAAACCATCACTTCCATGCTTTCAACCATCATTGTATAGTGATCTAGGAACTCATCAACAATTTCAAAATCGAAGTTCGTTTCTAAATCACTTCTTATCCCCATAAAATAATTCTCCTATATGACAAAATTATATCAATTTTTAGTTAAAATAGTGTTATAGTTTCAAATATACAAGATAAAAAAGAGTTTTCAAATGGGTAAAAAATTAACGATTTCTTCGATACAAAAAGCAAAAGGGCAGAAGCCTCTTGTGATGATAACAGCTTATGATGCACTTTTTGCAAAACTGCTTCAAGAGAGTGCAGATATGATTTTGGTGGGAGATAGTCTCAATATGAGCTTTGCTGGTAAAGCTGATACACTGAGTGCAACACTTGATCAGATGATTTATCATACAAATGCAGTGTGTCAAGGTGCACCAGAGAGTTTTGTAGTGTGTGATATGCCTTTTGGTACTTATACAAATAAAAAAGATGCTCTTAAAAATGCTTTGAAAGTGTTTCAAAAAACAGATGCAGATTGTGTGAAAATTGAGGGTGGAAAAGAGAAAGCAGAGGTGATACAACATCTTACATGTAACGGTATAGCTGTATGTGGTCATATCGGTCTTTTACCTCAGTCTGTACGTGGTGAAGGGGGCTATAAAGTTAAAGGTAAAACAGAAGATGAAAAAAGAGCACTCATTGAAGATGCAAAGGCTGTAGAAAAAGCAGGTGCTTTTTGTATGGTTATAGAGGGTACTAAAGCTGATGTAGCTCAAGCTGTTGCCAAAGCTGTAAGTATTCCTGTAATTGGTATAGGTGCTGGAAAAGATGTTGATGGACAGGTTCTTGTTTTTTCAGATATGTTAGGACTTTTTGAAGCATTTACACCGAAGTTTGTAAAAAAATATCTTGATGGAGCCTCTCTTGTAAAAGATGCTGTTGCTCAGTATGCTGATGAAGTACAAAGTAAAACATTTCCAAAAGAGGAACACACCTACTAATGGAACGTGTTGTTGATATAGAAACTTTTAGTCTTGATGAAGAGAGTACAGAAGTTACTCTTCGTCCTGATGCATGGAGTGAGTATATAGGTCAAGAGCAGATTAAAAAAAATCTTGCTGTGTTTATAGAAGCGAGTAAAAAACGCCAAGAAGCACTTGACCATGTCCTTTTTTATGGACCTCCAGGGCTTGGAAAAACTACTTTAGCACTTATTATTGCCAATGAGATGGAAGCCAATATTAAAGTGACAGCTGCACCTATGATAGAAAAGAGTGGTGATTTAGCAGCAATACTGACAAATCTAGAAGAGGGGGACATCCTTTTTATAGATGAGATTCACAGGCTTTCTCCTGCTGTTGAAGAGATTTTATACTCTTCAATGGAAGATTATCGTATAGATATTATCATCGGAAGTGGTCCAGCTGCACAAACTGTTAAGATTGATCTCCCTCGTTTTACCCTTATAGGGGCAACAACACGAGCAGGAATGCTTTCAAATCCACTACGCGATAGATTTGGAATGAGTTTTCGTATGCAGTTTTACTCTCCTCAAGAGCTTGCAAAAATTGTGATTCAGGCATCAAAGAAGTTAGAAAAAGAGATTGTTCATGAAGCAGCACTAGAGATTGCAAAACGCTCCCGTGGTACACCTCGTATAGCATTGCGTCTTTTACGAAGAGTGCGTGATTTTGCTGAGGTGGCAGATGAACCAACTATTACTCATAAAACAACACAGTATGCTCTTGATGAATTGGGTATAAACTCACATGGATTTGATGAGATGGATTTACGCCTTTTACAACTTTTAGTAAGTGCGGGTGGACGACCTATGGGACTAAGTACAATTGCTGCAGCACTGAGTGAAGATGAAGGAACTGTAGAAGATGTCCTAGAACCTTACCTTATTGCAAATGGATACCTTGAGCGTACTGCAAAAGGGAGAAAAGCAACACGTATGAGTTATGATGCACTTAATCTTGAATGTGTAAATAATGATGGGACACTTTTTTAGATGAAATCACAATATTTTATAGCTATTTTATTTGGTGTATCACTTTATTGGATGTATTTGCTCTACGCACCGTTTTTAATGGTAATGACTATTGCAGCTTTACTCGCTATCTCAACTTCTAGTATTCAGGGCTATTTGGAAAAATTGTTTAATTCAAGGTTTTTTGCAGCACTTGTTTCAAGTTTACTCTTAGCTGTGCTCTTTTTTGCGCCACTTGGATATTTTTTAGCAAACTTAACTATTAAACTGAACTCTATTGAGCTTGATACTTTAGTACAAATTCAAACATATGTGAAAACTTTGAGTGAACATCCTCCTGAATTCTTAAAATTTTTAAAGCCCTATTTAGGGGATACTTTTGGAGATGTTAACATTAAAGACATTAGCGCTTATGCTATTGGTGTAGCTGCTAAAATAGGAGCATATAGTGCAGGATTTGTAAAAAATGCTTTTTTAGTGATTGTGTTTTATTTCTTTGCACAGTATAATGGCTCAACAATTGTCACTTTTTTAAAACGAATAGTCCATATGTCTGTTGTTGAGAGTACTATTTTATCAAAAGAACTTTCTTCTGTTATGAGTGTTGTTTTTTACTCTATTATTGCTACCGCGACATTAGAGGGTGCTTTGTTTGGAATAGCTGTTTCTTATATGGGACATAATGGACTCCTCTTTGGTATTATGTACGGTTTTTCTTCACTCATTCCTATTGTTGGGGGTGTCTTAATGTGGCTTCCATTTATGATTTATGAATTTGCAGTAGGGAACTCTTCTGGAGCTATTTTTATAGCTGTGTATTCTGTAGTAGTTATTGCTATTATTGCAGATACTTTTGTAAAACCAATGATTATTAAAGATATTAATCAGCGTTTACTTGATGAAAATGATGCTAAACTTAATGAGCTTGTTATTTTCTTTGCTATTTTGGCAGGGTTAAGTACTTTTGGTTTTTGGGGTATGATTTTAGGACCCGCAATTACAGCATTTTTTCTTACTATTTTAAAAATTTTTGAGGCACGTTCTGATGCGTGTGACACAGAAGAGATTAAAGCTTAGTCTTTTTTATAAATCTCTGGTTTATCACCTTTCCATCGTCTGTGTAACCAAAACCAAAACTTTGGTTCTTTGGTGATGATAGAGGTAAGCCAATCAGCTTGGAGTTGTGTTGCTTTATGTATGTCAGCTTCTTCATTATCTGTTTTTTCTACAGGTATTTCATCAAAAAGCATAAGGGTATAGTTCTCCTCATCATCAGTACGAATCGTTACGGGGATGATGGCTGCATCAAATTTTCTTGCTAAATAAGCTGGTGTTGTTGTTTGACGGATAGGTTTTCCCATAAACTCTACAATAGTTCCCTCTCTTGCATTAAGATTAGTATCTATGAGAATGCCACTTGCTTTTTTTTGACGAATAAGGCGAATAAGAGGTTTGAGAACATTTGTTTTTTCTAAGTTTGTGTTTCCAAAGCGTGCTCGTGCTGAGAGGAGCCACTCCTCATACTCTCTGTTTTTCATCTTTTTATATACAGCTGCCAATGGCTCAACTAAAGCACCAAGACTTGCTCCTCCGAGTTCCCATGAACAGTAGTGTGTTGTGACATAAATGATTGCACGCCCCTGAGCATGTACTTTTTCTACAGCTTCTTTGTTTTGTACTGTTACCATCTTTGCTAAATCTTCTTGAGACATATGGCGTAACTCCATAAGATGATGGAAGTTAAGTGCAAGGTTTCTAAAACTGTACTTTGTGATAGCTTCTATCTCCTCTTCACTAAGTTTATTATCAAATGCATAGTTGAGATTTTGACGTACAATTCTACGGTACTTTTTAAGTACTTTATAAGCGATAAATGCAAGTGAAGTAAAAAAGGCTTTACGCATTTTTTTAGGAAATAACATCAATATTTTTTCAAAAAGAAGCAGCGCTTTATATCCCATGGTTTAGAAGTTCCTTTGCTTTGGTAATAATAGTTTGTGGAGTAATCTCTTTAATAGAGAAATCTTGTTTATTTATTTTTAAAATGTTTACATGTGAAGGGGAATTGAGTGCTACATTGATAGGTGTTGGGTATATCATTCGTTCATTTGTTGGTCCAAAAAGTGTGATAGATGGAATATTTTGCGCCCATGCGATGTGCGTAGGTCCTGTGTCATTTCCTATTACTAAATCCATTTGCGATAAAAAAGAGATGAGTTCACTCAAAGAAAGTTTAGGTGCTATGCTTACATGTAAGCTGTTTTTTTCTATAAAAAGAGCATCCTCTTTCTCCTTTTCATTTCCCCAAATAATGTGGCATTGTGCATCTAAAGCGTTACAGACTTCTACTATCTTCTCTTTAGGATAGATTTTTGAAGGCCATGAAGCACCTATCACAAAGGCGATCTGTTTTTTCCCTTTTTCAAATCTAAAATGATGCTTACATGTAAAGAGTGGTTCTTTATGCAAAATCATTGTTTTATCAACTTGAAATCCAAGAGCATCACCCACTACATGTAAGTTTCTTTCAATAACACTTTTTTCATAAGCGATGGTGGAAGTTGTTGTATAAAAAAGAGCTGCTAATGGTTCTCGTGTAGAGTTTTTATCAAAACCGTGAGTATGTTTTCCTAGCGTTTTTGCAACCAGTGCAGATTTTAAAAGCCCTTGCATATCTATGATGAGATCATACTCTCCTAGTTTTTTGAGCTTATTATAAGTGGCTTTGAGAAGGGTAAGGCTTTTCTCTTTTTTGAATTGTTTAAGATTGACAGTATGAATAGTATCAAGATATTTGACATCTTCTAGGATGGGAGCAAACATCTCCTCTGTAATCCACTCTACATGTAAGGTGGGATGATATCTTTTAATAAACTGTAAAACAACAGCACTATTGATGATATCTCCAAGTGCTGAAAGGCGAACGATGGCTATCTTTTTTATATCTTTTTTCATTAACAACATTATATCTAAATAACTTTTGATATAATTTTAGACAATTTTATAAGGAGTATGAAAATGGTTGCATTAGATATACAAAAATTTTCAGAAGGTAGAACAAAAGCAAGAGCGTATCTATGCTACCTTTTTGAAAAAAACATACCCAATAGACTCCCCTCAATAACACAAGATATGATTATGCCTCGTCTTTTAAAGATAAAGGCAGAGTTAGAAAACTGTGATGGAGTATACCTGTTAGACCAAAGAGGTGTACAAATAAGTCCAACTTATACAAAGGCTGAGGAAGTAGAAGACGATATTGGACGTATTCGCGCTGATAGAGCTTACTATTATCGTGCAGTGAGGGAAGAACGTTGTACCCTTACAGACCCTTATCCTTCGTTAATAACAGGAGAACTTACAGTAACAGCCTCTGCTCCTATTTTTGATGAGAATGATGAACTTAAATATGTTGCATGTTTAGACTTACCTCTTGAAGAGGCTATAAAAATTGCACATCCAACAACAATGGATCATGCTTTTGCAGAGTTTTTTAAATTTGCATATGGTGCTTTTGCAATAGCTCTTATCGCTGTTGCAGCACTTTTATTTTTTAAAGGGATTCAGAGCTTTTTTATCTACGAGATAACACCTGATAAGTTTAAAATTAAAGATATGTTTGAAGCAACGATTCTTTTAACACTCTCTTTAGCTATTTTTGATCTCTCTAAAACCCTTATGGAAGAGGAGATATTGGGTCGGCATAAAGAGCATAATATTTCAGGTCCCCATAAAACAATGGTAAGGTTTTTAGGAAGTATTATCATTGCACTCTCCATCGAGGCATTGATGTTGGTGTTTAAGTTTGCCATTATAGATCCAAATAAACTGATATATGCTACCTATATCATTGGTGGGGTAGCGATGTTGCTGATAAGTTTGGCAATTTATATAAAATTTACAAAATTAAAGATAGATGAATGAAAATAGCAATAATTGATTACAACATGGGAAATTTAGCAAGTGTACAAAATGCATTTGCTAAACTTGGAAAAGAGACAGTTGTTGAGAGTGATCCAACAAAATTTAGTGAATATGATAAGCTTGTTTTACCAGGTGTTGGTGCTTTTGGTGATGCAATGGAGCATCTTAAAGAGCGAAATATGGTAGAGGCCATTGTAGCATTTGCACAAACAGGTAAGCCTATGCTTGGTATTTGTCTTGGGATGCAACTTCTTTTTGAAAGCTCTGAAGAGTTTGGTAAACATGAAGGTTTAGGACTCATTAAAGGGCATGTACAACATTTTGACAGTGGTAAGTTTGAAGAAAATCTCAAAGTACCCCATATGGGTTGGAATAGAATGTTTACCAAAGAACATCCCCTTTTTGATGGACTAGATGATGAACATTATCTTTACTTTGTCCATACATACCATGTTGTATGTGATAATGAAGCAGATATTATAGGTGAAACATACTATGGATACAAATTTACTTCAGCAGTAGCTCATAACAATATTATGGGATTACAACCACACCCAGAAAAAAGTCATAAAAACGGGTTAAAAATTTTAGAAAATTTTATAAATTTATAAAGGAAAACAATGACACTATACCCAGCGATAGATTTAAAAGATGGAAAAGCAGTACGCCTAACAAAAGGTCTAATGGATAGCGCTAAGATTTATTCTGATGAGCCATGGCAGTTAGTTAAAACATTTGAAGAGATGGGTGCTGAGTGGGTGCACCTTGTTGATTTAAACGGTGCTTTTGCCGGAGAGCCTAAAAACTTAGAGCAGATTATCAAGATTCGAGAGAATTGTAATGTAAAACTTGAGCTTGGTGGTGGTATTCGTGATGAAGAAACTATCCAAAAAATGTTAGAGATAGGTATAGATAGAATCATTTTAGGTTCTATTGCTGTGAAAAATCCTCAATTTGTTAAAGATATGGCAGCAAAATACCCTATAGCTGTTGGTATAGATGCTATTGATGGATATGTTGCTGTTGAGGGGTGGGGTGAAGTCTCTACTATGAAAGCAACAGATTTGGCACGTGAATTTGCCAATGCTGGAGTGGAAGCTATCATCTGTACCGATGTTGGAAAAGATGGAACACTCTCTGGTGTAAATGTTGAGTTTACGCTTGATATTGCTCGTGCAAGTGGGGTGAGTACCATAGCAAGTGGTGGTGTAAAAGATGAAAATGATATTTTTGCTTTAGAAAAAACAAAAGAGGTCGATGGTGTTATCATAGGTAAGGCATTTTATGAGGGGACACTCGACTTACCAAAGATGTTTAAGTTAACCAATTAATAGTAAAACAAAGAAACTTTAGCTATTATTTGCTAAATAAATATGTACAAAATATTCTAAAAAAGGATTTCAATTGAAATTACTTGTTGTTGATGATAGCTCTACAATGCGTCGTATTATAAAAAATACTTTAGCTCGTCTTGGGTACAAAAATGTACTAGAAGGTGCTGATGGTGTTGAAGGATGGGAACAATTAGATTCTAATCCTGATATCGAAATGCTTATTACTGACTGGAATATGCCAGAGATGAATGGACTTGAACTTGTAAAAAAAGTGCGTGCTGATGAGCGTTTTAAAGATTTACCTATTATTATGGTAACAACTGAAGGTGGTAAAGCTGAGGTTATTACTGCTCTTAAAGCTGGTGTAAACAACTACATCGTAAAACCATTTACTCCACAAGTTTTAAAAGAAAAACTTGGTGCTGTAATGGGTATAGCTGAGTAATGCAGGAGTATTACTACGAACTTGTAGTGAAAGTATCTGCTTTTCATGAGCTTTTTAGTGATTTTTTAGCAGATACGCTTCCTGTTGGCTTTGAGGAAACAGAAGATGGGTTTATCATTCGCAGTGAAGATGAACTAGATACCATCGTTTGGGGTTTAGAACAGTTTGCAGAAGCTTTGCAAAAGGCGACAAATAGCGTTATTGAACTAGAGTGTTCTCAAACAAAAATGAAAAATAGTGACTGGGTGGCATCTTATAGAGACTCAATCACTCCTCTTAGTATTGGTAAATTTTATATTCATCCTACTTGGAATGAACCTAATCCTGAACTTTTAAATATTACAATAGACCCTGCTTTAGCATTTGGAACAGGGCATCATCCAACAACTGCATCATCATTACAAGCGATTTCAGATTTTGTAAAAGAGGGTGATGAAGTTTTAGATGTTGGTTGTGGTAGTGGTATTTTAGGTATGGGTGCTATGAAGCTTGGTGCTTTTGTAGATGCATGTGATACAGACCCAATATCTGTGGAAAATGCACGTGAAAATGCAAAACTCAATGGTTTAGAATTTCGTAAACTTTGGGAAGGCTCTTCTGGTGAAATAACACAGCAATACGATGTTGTTGTGGCAAATATTGTTGCAGATGTATTAACATTTATAGCAAACGATTTGAAAAAAGCACTCAAAGAAGATGGTATTTTAATACTCTCTGGTATTTTAGATAAATATGAGAATAAAGTGTTACGTTACTATCAAGATTGTGAAATCGTACAAAAAATAACTCAAGATGAATGGGTGACATTTATCTTAAAAAGAAAATAAAAGAGAATCTTAAATGGCAAATAAAGACAATAAGAACGACAATAATAATTTTTTTAATCAAAATCCTCTCATAACTTTTGCAATTTTTTCTGTAGCAGTAATCTTACTTTTTAAAGTGATGATAGGCGATACTGTAACAGGTGGTGCAACAGCAGGTGGTTTGGGAACAACAACATCAAAGATAGTTCCTGTAAGTTACTCAGAACTCAAATCATTAGTAAAATCGAAGAGTCTTAAAAAGGTTGAAATAGGACAAACATATATTCGTGCTATTTCTGCAGATGGAACAAAAGTTTATACGACTCGTATCGTTAAAGGTGATAATGAACTTGTAAAACTTTTAGATAAAGAGAAAATTGAATATACAGGTTTTTCTGAAACAAACTGGTTTACAGAGATGTTTGGATGGTTATTTCCATTTTTAATCATAATCGGTATCTGGATGTTTTTTGCTGGAAGAATGCAAAAGAGTATGGGTGGAGGTCTTCTTGGTATGGGGAACTCTAAAAAACTCATCAGTTCTGAAAAACCAAAAACAAAATTTGATGATGTTGCTGGTGTTGAAGAGGCTAAAGAGGAAGTACAAGAGATTGTTGACTTCTTAAAATATCCAGGGCGTTATGTAGAGATTGGTGCTAAAATTCCTAAAGGGGTTTTACTTGTAGGTTCTCCAGGTACTGGTAAAACATTACTTGCAAAAGCTGTAGCTGGGGAAGCTGATGTACCATTCTTCTCAGTAAGTGGTTCAAGCTTTATTGAGATGTTTGTGGGTGTTGGTGCTGCAAGAGTTCGTGATTTGTTTGAACAGGCGAAAAAAGATGCTCCTTCTATCATTTTTATTGATGAGATTGACGCTATTGGTAAGAGTCGTGCTGCTGGTGGTATGATGGGTGGTAATGATGAGAGAGAACAAACACTCAATCAACTTTTAGCTGAGATGGATGGTTTTGGTACAGATACACCTGTTATTATTTTAGCTGCAACAAATAGACCAGAAATTTTAGATCAAGCGCTTTTAAGACCAGGTCGTTTTGACAGACAGGTTCTTGTAGATAAACCAGACTTTGAGGGTCGTGTTAAAATCTTAAAAGTACATGTTAAAAATGTAAAAATAGATGATGATGTTGATTTAGAAGAGGTGGCTCGTTTAACTGCTGGACTTGCTGGAGCTGATTTGGCAAATGTTGTAAATGAAGCGGCTCTTTTAGCTGGTAGAAAGTCACAAAAAACAGTGAAGCAACAAGATCTTTTTGAATCTGTTGAGAGAGCGATTGCAGGACTTGCGAAGAAATCTCGTCGTATCAATCCTAAAGAGAAAAAAATTGTTGCTTATCATGAGAGTGGTCATGCGCTTCTTGCTGAGACTACAGAGGGTGCGAAAAAAGTTTCTAAAGTTTCTATCGTTCCTCGTGGACTTGCAGCACTTGGTTATACACTTAACAAGCCAGAAGAAGATAAGTTTATGATGCAAATGCATGAACTTTGGGCTGAGGTTGATGTACTTCTTGGTGGTCGTGCTGCTGAGCAGGTATTTATCGGTGAGATCTCTACAGGTGCTGGAAATGACCTTGAGCGAGCAACAGATATTATCAAGTCTATGGTACAAACGTATGGTATGAGTGATATTGCAGGGCTTATGGTTCTTGAAAAAACACGCCAATCTTTCTTAGGTGCAGGTGGACAAGCAGCATCTCGTGAATATAGTGAGAAAATGGCTGAAGAGATGGATACTTTTATTAAAGAATCTCTACAGGAGCATTATGAGAAAGTTGTAGCACGACTAGAAGAGTATCGCGGAGCTATTGAAGATATGGTGGCACTTCTTTATAAAAAAGAGAATATTACCGGAGATGAAGTTCGTGAAATTATCATAAACTTTGAAAAAGAAAATGGTATAGAATCAAAAGTAGTCCAAGATACAGAAACAATAGAAGACGAACTCAAAGTTGATGCAACAATGGGTGGAGATAAAGATGACAAAAAATAGTAAGTTTAATTTTATCTATAAAGATGCTTTGGAGTATGTAGCCTATGGTTTAGTTTCTGCCTTTGTTTTATGGCTTCTTGATTTTGAATTTTTATCTTTAGTAGTTTTGGCTGCAACATTAGTGTATGCTTATATTTTTCGTCAGCCAGATATCTTCTTTAATTATGCAAAAGAAAAAAGTGTTTTAGCTCCTGTTGAGGGGCAAATTGTAGCAATTACTCCTTTAGAAGATGCCCTATTTGGTTATGAAGTGAAAATAGAAGGTACTTCTAAAACAGAATCTATTTTAAGAGTTCCCTTACAAAATGCTACAGTAAAAGAGTGTTCTATTACAAACGGAACACGCTTATCTCGAAAAAGTAAACTTTTTACATTACTCAATGAGTATGCTACAGTGATGTTTCAAGACAAAGAGGGAAATAGTGTTTTTATCAATCATAGACTTAAACAAAGTATTGTTGGTGTTTCTTTAGAAGTAAAAGAGGGATCAACTCGTGAACAGAGTGATGTATATGGTGTTGCTTTTAATGCTGTTACAACACTTTACTTACCACATAATTTTCACTTTGAAGTTCAATCTGGTGATGATGTTTATTGTGCACAAACAATTTTAGGTTACTTCGAATAAATAACTACTCATTTGGGTGTTGTTTATAAAAGAGTAACTTCTGCGTATCTATATTAAAATCAAAGAATTTCGATTTAAATCCATCTTTCTCTATTCGAGAGAGTTGGATTACTGCCCCTTTATTGTTTTGAATCTCCATATATAAGAGTGCCAAAGCATAACGACTCTCATAAAAATTTCCATCTTTCATTTTTGATAATTCAAGAAGTGCTATAGCATTTTCATGATGATTTGCTGCAGTTGAGGCAACAGCACCCATATAAAGGGTATAGGCATCACGTACTTTAAGTTCATCTATAAGGTGGTTATAGAGTGTATAAGACTCTTCAAAAGCTTTATCATAGAGTGAAGCTAAAGCTAATGCACTTTCTATCTCTTGAGTATAAGAGTCTGTTGTCTCAAGTACTCTTTTAAGTTGTTCTCGAAGGTAGTAGAGTCGTCCTGTCATAAGATTTGCCTGCACATAAAGATAACGACTGAGATAGGGACCATAGTAGAGATCTTTAAAGTGAAGTTGTGTATTTGTAATGTATTTAAGAAGTTTTTTTGCATAAGCAGATGTATGGTCATTATAAAAATGGCTATCAACATACATCATATTGGGAACAATATCTTCAGGTAAGAGAGTTACAAGTTTTGAAGATGCTTGTTTTGCAACATCATATTTATGAAGTTTTGTTGCAATGATAATATCCATAGCTAAGTAAAGGGGTGTTTGTCTTGGTTTTACATCAAGCCATTCTATAGCTGTAACATAGTCATTATCTGCAATAGCCAAGAGCGTAAGGTACATCTTTTTTTCATCACTATCTTCTTCATAACTCAGAGAATCTTTTAAAATTGACTTGAGTTTTTTAGTATTTTTATGAATAAGTTTACTTGTTAAGACAGTATAGACACCTGAGAGATAATTTTTTGCATCAAGGTGGTATGAGAGGAGAAAGTGTTTATATGCCTCTTGAATATTTCCCATTTGTGCATAAGTTAACGCTAAATTGTATTGTAAAATAGAGTGTTTCGGTTGTATTTTTACAAGTCGTTGGAGCTCTTCATTTGCCAGTCGGATTTTAAAAGCAAGAGCTAGTTTAATAGCTGCTGTGATACCTAAGTTAACATCTGAAGAGGTAGAACTCTTTTTCAGGTATTGTTGAGCAGATTTTACATTATCAATGTAAATGTTTGCATTTCCTTTACGAATATAACTAATGGTTTGATTTGCATTAAATACCTTGTAAGGTGAAAAATAGAAAAGTTTTTGAAAGATAATATTTTTATTTTTTGTAAGAGAGTCTCTGTATGCTTTTTGGGCTTTTCTTGGATTAAAAAGGCTTTCTTTGAGTTTTACCTTAATAGGGTAGTATCTATAAATCTCATCTCCTGCAGCATCTGTAACTTTTTTGATATCTAAAGCTGCTTTTTCAACATTTCCAGATTTAAGTTCTATAAGTCCTAGGACAAGTTGTGAACGTATAGGATGAATGTTCTTTGTTATTGCTGTTTCAAGATGATTTCTAGCAAGAGCAAAATCTCCAATACGTGCATATAAAAGTGCTAGTGAAAAATCATCCATATCATCATCTGCTTTTTCAAGGTCATCAATAGCATCATAGTTGTTATTGTAAAGTGCATCTATCTTTGCTTTAAGATGGTTTTGTAGTTTTGGATAGACATTAGAAGTTGGATTTTTAAGTGTGTTTAATGCACCAAGGTAGTTCTTATTATAGTAGTTAATGAGTGTGTGATAGTACGAATAAAGAGGAGAGTTGATTTCATAAGGAAGGTAAGCGTATGCTAAATCGATATAGTAACGAAAACTCTCTTTATCATTTAAGTGCAAAGAACAAACAGCAGCATTAATAGCACTGACACATCTTTTTTCATCATTTTCTATAGCCCGTTGAAATGTTTGTAAGGCTGTTTTGTACTGTTCATCTTTAAGTTGTGCTACGCCTAGATTATATAAAGAGATAGCTTGAGAGTATTCAGCTATTTTTTTAAAAAGTGTGAGTGCTTTGTCTTTAGAACCTGTTTCATATAAGTAGTTTGCTTTTGCTATCATATTTTCAAGCTTACTGGGTTTGACAACTACCTGAGTAGGTTGCTCAAGTTTTTCATCTAAAAAAGTTAAATCAACAGGATTTTTATGTTGTTTTGATTTCATTAACAACAAAAGAGAGATGACAATAAGAAGAACGACAATAATAGCTATACCACCAAAGAGGATGATTTTTTTATTTTTCTCATCCTCATCATCTAAAATATTTTCAATAGTAGCAGATGCATCATCCTTGATAGCATCACTATCTTCTATGATAATAATATCGTCGTCTTGGTCTTGAGCCGCCATCTATTGCCTTAGAATGATTTTAGTAGATAAGTAGCAAGAATGATACCACTCCTACATACCTAAATAAGGATGTAATACTTTAGGAATCTCTATAGAACCATCCTCTTTTTGGAAGTTCTCCATAATAGCAACCATTGTACGGCCAACAGCTAAAGAGCTTCCATTAAGTGTATGAACAAGTGTGTTTTTCTTACCATCTTTAAAACGGATTTTTGCACGACGCGCTTGAAAATCTCGTGTAGTACTTACAGAAGAGATTTCACGGTATGTATTTTGTCCAGGAAGCCACACTTCAAGGTCTATTGTTTTTGCTGCACTAAAGCCTAAGTCACCTGTACAAAGTGTTACTAAACGGTGAGGAAGTTCGAGTGCTGTAAGTAAATCAGAAGCACACGCTACCATCTCATCAAAAATAGCATCACTCTCTTGAGGTTTTGCTATGGTTACAAGCTCCACTTTGTGAAATTGGTGTTGACGAATCATCCCCCGTGTGTCACGACCAGCTGCACCTGCTTCTTCACGAAAACATGAAGTGTGTGCTGTCATCTTTTTAGGAAGTTCATCAGCTTTTAAAATCTCATCTTGATAAAGGTTTGTCAATGGTACTTCAGCTGTAGGGATGAGATAAAGCTCTTGCCCTTGCATCTTGTAAAGGTCATCTTCAAACTTAGGAAGCTGTCCTGTTCCCTCTAAAGCTCTACGGTTAACAATCTCAGGAACACTTACCTCTTCAAAACCTCTCTGTGCATTAAAATCAAGCATAAAGTTAATAAGTGCTCTTTCAAGTTTTGCACCCATACCAAAACCAACACTAAAACGAGAAGTAGCAAGTTTAACACCTCTTTCAAAGTCTATCCAACCATTTTGCTCAGCAAGTTCCCAGTGCTCTTTTGGTGTAAAGTCAAACGAAGGGGGTGTGAGTACTTTTTTAATCTCAATATTATCCTCTTCATCAGCCCCATCTGGAACATCATCATCTGGCATATTTGGAATTGCCATAGCGATATGTTCGAGCTCTTCTTGTTTTTGGCGTTGTATCTCAAGTGCTTCAGCAATTTTTACTTTGTTTGCATCAACACGGGCTTTAAGCTCAGAGATATCTTTACCCTCTCTTTTATAGACACCAAACTCTTTACTCATTGCATTTTGTGCAGCTTGAAGTGTCTCAAAATTTGCTTTGGCAACTTTAAGCTCTTCAAATTTTGCTTTGAGTGTTGCTAGAAGTTGGGCATCAACACCTTTTCTTTGGAGTTTTTTACTTACTGTTTCAAAATCTTTTTGGAGTAGTTTTAAATCTATCATTTATTTCCTTTTATACTAAAATATCTTTTGCTATCTGAAATTGGTTGGCTGTCATAAGGTGGATTTTTGGGTGCAACTCTTTTAAATCATCAAAGAGTTTTTTAGAGAGTTCAAACCCCACTTTATACTCCTCTTGAGCACCTTGTTCACTTGCTTTGCGTAGTTTATCTATCCAGCATGCAGGTACATTGATACCAGGTACATGTGAGGCTAAAAACTGTGCTGTTCTAAGTTTTGTGATAGGAAAAATACCTAAGATAAGTTGTGCACTTTTATTTTCAGAACAACACTCATTATTTGCTTTTTCAAGAAGTTCTAAAAGCTCTTTGGCATTTTCAACATCATACACAGGTTGTGTGATGATCCCTACCGTACCGTGTTTAATCTTTTTTTGCATCTTTTTTTGTAATGTTTTAGGATTTTTTGCATACGAATTTACTACAGTAAAAGGGTAGATGGGTTGAGGTCGCACTACAAAAGGTTTAGCTGCATAATCCATACCTGAGTTAAAAGCAGAGATGATATCAAGTAGGAGTGTAGAATCTGATTCAAACACCCCTTTTGCTTTTGGTTGGTCACTGATGGTTGCAGGGTCTCCCGTAAGGGCTAAAATAGTACGGATGTCAAACTCATTGGCTCCAAGTAAATCAGACTGGAGTGCAATCTTGTTTCTATCTCGCATACTCATGGTTGCAATCACAGGTTTGTGAAATCTATCTTGAAGCATTTTTGCACCAAAGAGGGCATTGTACTTGAGTTTTGCCAAAGGGTTGTCTGTTGTTGAAAAACCATCCACCAACTCATGGAGCCCAAGCTCTTCTATCTTTTGTACTGTAGGCAAAAAAGTTGCACTGTGAGCCGGTGTGGTCTCAAGTGTAATATATGTGCCGTTTTGAAGTTTATTTATGAGTGTATCAAACAAAAAAAGTCCTATTTCGCTATAATTGCGCAATTATATACTAAAGAGAGAAAATTTATGCTAAAACTTGCAGTATTTGACTTTGATTCTACGCTAATGGATGGTGAAACGATAGACTTTTTTGCTGAGGAACTTGGAATAGGGGAAAAAGTAGCCCATATTACAGAAGAAGCGATGAGTGGAAGACTCGATTTTTTTGAATCATTACAACAAAGAGTTGCACTTTTAAAAGGGCTTGATTTTGAAGTTGTGGAAAAAATTTCCCATAATCTTCCTTATATGACAGGAGCGCAAGAAACGATTGCAGCACTTAAAGCCAAAGGGATGACAGTGGTTTGTTTTTCTGGTGGTTTTAGAACAGCAACTTCATATGCAAAAGATATTTTGGGTTATGATGCTGATTTTTCCAATGTCTTACATGAAAAAGATGGCAAACTTACAGGTCTTGTGGGTGGAGATATGATGTTTAACTTCTCAAAAGGTGATATGCTTCAGAGACTACAGTCTGTTTTAGGTGTAAGTGCTGAGGAAACTTTGGTATGTGGAGATGGTGCGAATGATTTAAGTATGTTTGCCCATGCAGGGACGCGTGTTGCATTTTGTGCAAGAGAAATTTTAGAGCGTGAAGCAAATATTATCATTAAAGAGAAAGATTTACGCCTTATTTTAAAGGAAATATAGATGTTAGAACAAAGTGTATGGAGACAATACCACAACGAAAACAATTTTAGAGAAAAAATTGCTGAATTTACAAAGCTGCCTGTAGAGGATATAATAGAGGATGAAAAAACACTCTATGCTCTTTTAAAAGCAAAACTGACAAAAAAAGAGCTTAAACTTTTTGCTATGGATACAGCAGATATAGATGATGCCACTATGCAAAAAGAGTTTGGTTATGATGCAGAGGCTTTAGAAAAAGCTAAATTTAAACTCTATAAAAAACTGATTCAAGATAAAACGCGTTTAAATTTTCGTGCATCATCAAGTAATGATTTTGCAGAGTAAACAGGGAGATTTTTTATGCCAGTAGCATTTCAAGATATTACTTTTCTTAAAGAACAACCATACAATGAGATGGTTTTAGATGCAATAACACACATTGAAGATAATGGAAAAAATATTGTTATTGAAGAGGAAGATATTACAAAACTTTTACAAAAAGGAAGTCAAGTATCTGCTGTTATGTGTGAAGCTGAAGGAGCTTTAAGTGTAGAGAGTGCTATGCAAGAGTTGGTCTCTTTACTTGAAAATCCACGTAAAATTAAAACTATGTTTATAAAATTTACAGTAAATCCAGAAGTTTCTTTACTTATTCTTATCGGTGCTATGATGCTTTTAGAAGAGGTATTACACGAGGATGCCAATATTCTTTTTGGTGCTGAATTAACAGAAGCACAAGGCCTTGAATCTGTCTCTTTAGTAGGACTGAGTGTTTATTAAGGCACAATAAGCTTAAAACTCACTCTTCGTGAGTGTGTTTTATCCTCTTTATGATTTTGAACAATCTGCTCTTTATAACTTTTCCCATCCCCCTCAAGTAACTTACTTAGCCATCTTAACTCTTTTGTATTTTGTGTTGTTACAAGATACTCTATAACACTGAGTGCTCTGTTTTGAGAAAGCTTCATATTTTTAAGGTAGCCTTTTTTTGAACTTGTATTTTTCCATTCTGTCGAAGTATGTCCATTGACCTGAAGTGCCTCTATCTCATTTTTATGTTGTTTTAAAAAAGGGATAAGTTTGTGAAAAAAACTTTGCAAAAATTGTTTTTGTTTTTGTGAAAGTTGATATTGACCTGCTTGAAAAAGTAGTGATTTCCCACTAAGTGTTAAGGTTAAGTCTTTTGAGAGGGTTAGTTGATGATGTGCTATCTCTAAAGCAAAAAGTTTTTGAAGTTGTGTGTATAAAGAGCTTACATGTAAGGATGTTTTTTGTTTTTGCATTGAGGCAAGTGTTGTGTCTTTGTTGAGTTTGACAAGCCACATATTTGCTTCTTGAGAATGATTGTCTGTATGTATACCCACTGCTGCTATTTGAGAATTATGTAAGATGCTAAGGGCATTGAGTATATCGTAGTTTTTTCCACCAAAACTATGGTTTTTTTGTAGATGTAAATTTGCATCAAAAAGTATTGCAAGAGCATCTGTGTTATTTTTCTTTTTAGTATATCCAACACCGATAAAGGTACCGTCTGAAAACTCCCCTATATCATTGAGTCCACTTGGATTTGAAAGGTGAATACGGCTATCTGCTATGACATTGTTATAAAGATCAAATTTAATAAGACGAATATGTTCTTTATGGTTCTTATCGTATTCGATTAATGAAACAAGGAAGTTTGTATCTCTTAGAGTTATAATTCTTTTAGGGATGATAAGAGTAGGCGTTTGAAAATGTTTTAACCAAATTCTATCTCCATTTTCACTGAGTCTCATAAGAGAGATATTACGATGTGCTTCATAAGAGGTAGTACTTAAAATAAGAAGAGTACCATCAAATGCTTCTGCTGCATCTATGCCAACATCATCATATTGTGTACCATATTTTTTACTCCAAAGCATATGGAGATTTCTGTCAAAACGGGTAATAAAAATATCATTATTACCAAGCCCTGTATTAAACATTTCATCATGAGTATTTCGTGATGTTGTAGAAGAACCTATAGCTAAGATACCCCCATCACTTAAAAGAAGTATTTTTGACATTCTATCGAAGTTTTTTGTTCCAAAAAGTACTTGGCGTATCACTTTTGCATTGCTGTTTAACTTAGCAATAAGTAAAGAACCATCCATAGTATAACCACCAACAAAGTAACCATTTGTAGGTGTTTTTTTTAAAGAAACTGCTCGATTGAATTTTGTAAGTTTTGCTATTTTTGAAAGAAGAATAGTCCCTGTTTCATCAACTTTTAAAAGGTGCATTTGTGAACCGTATTTTTGAGAAGTACTCTCTAAAAAGTCAAAAGCATTTGTATAGTTTTCTTGAGAGGTATTTGTTTGTTTAAACTTTTTAGAAACACCTATAGCACTGATGGTTCGGTCATAATCTTCCGTAACATCAAAGAGTTCTGCATCAAAAGGTTGGTGCACTATAATGGAAAAATCTTTACTGTAAAGTGTTGTGAAAAGAAAGAGTATCAAGAAAAATCGCATAAGACTACTTTTTTAATCTATATAGTAGCAAAAAATGAATTTAAAAGGAAGAGAGAGAAATGTTTGTGGTGCAAAAGCACCAAGAAAACCTTATTTTAGGTTTTCAAATGGTGCAGTTACAACTTGCTTACGAGTTACAACATACGGAACTAATGCAGCAGCACGAGCACGTTTGATAACTGTAGAAATCATATCTTGGTGACGTTTACAGTTACCTGTTAAACGACGAGGCATGATTTTATATCTCTCTGAAAGTGAGAAACGGATGTTTGCAACATCTTTATAGTCCATGAAGTCAACTTTAGCTTCACAATATTTACAATATCTTTTTTTGTATTTTCTTTTTTCTGACATGTTATTACCTTTTTCTATCTATTTTGTCTAAAATGGAATTTCATCTTCATCTATATCAATCTCAGGAATCGCAGCTGCACTTGGCATTTCACGACTTTGAGCCTGTGCTTGATTGTTATTATAGCTTGGTTGAGGCTGTTGGTAACTTTGCTGTTGCTGTTGTTGAGGTTGTTGATAACTTGGTTGTTGGTATGATTGTGCTTCCCCTTGAGTTGGTGCATTATAACCACCACCCATAGAAGCGTTATCATTCATTGGAGCCTGTCCACCCATAGGTGCATTGTAGCCTCCACCTTGGTTATCACCTCTTGAATCAAGCATCTGCATAGTTTCAACTATAACCGAGTGTTTTGATCTTTTTTGTCCATTTTGGTCAACCCATTGTTCAAAGTTTAATCTTCCCTCAACAAGAATTTTACTTCCTTTACGAAGGTATTGGTTTGCAACTTCAGCACTTCTACCAAAGAAAGTGATGTCTACAAAACATACTTCCTCTTTTTTTTCACCATTACTAGTGAATTTACGGCTCGTTGCTATAGCAGTTTTTGCTATACCCATTCCACCTTGAGAGTATCGGAGCTCTATGTCTCTTGTTAAGTTACCAACTAAAATGATTTTATTGAACATAAGTTTCCCTTTTCTAGCGTAATGCTATTACTCAGCTGCTGCTTCAGTTGTTTCTTCAGCTTTTGGAGCTTCCTCTGCTGGAGTTTCCTCTTTTGCTGGAGTTGCTGCTTTGTTAGCTTTTGCTACAAGTGCATTCCATGCAGTTACTTCACGGTTTGTATCGTATTTGATAGTTACAAAACGAAGAAGGTCTTCGTTGATACGGAAACGTCTTTCGATTTCAGCGATAGCAGCTGGTGCTACAGAATAGTAGATAACATGGTAGTAACCACGCTCATTTTTGTCGATAGGGTAAGCTAATTTTCTCATTCCCATTGCGTCTTGAGCAGCGATTTCGCCACCGTTTGAAGTGATAATCTCTTCAACATTTTTAATTGCTGCTTGAATCTCTTCAGCAGTAAATGTAGGTTTTACGATTACTAAGTTTTCGTAGTGTCTCATATAGTATGATCTCCTCTTGGTATTGCCATTATGGCTTTTGTTTCCCTTTCGGATCTAAATATAGCTTCATTTGAGAAGTTACAAAGAGAAAGGAACGCGCAATTTTATCTAAGTTTTGCTTAAAAACAGCATATTTCTAACAGATGTTTAATAATACATAAGGTATAGTTACGCAAAATCAAATGAAGATGACTTTATGGCAAAAAGAAAGACAAAATCGAGAAAAAACAGTAAAAAAAATAGTTTTTTACTCTACATTATTTGGGCATTAAGTGCTTTTATTGTTATTGTAGCTATATTTATAGCAGGTTATTATACTGGATATAAAAGTGCAGAAAATGAGACTTTACAATTACAAAAAAAACAGAAACAGAAACTCTCTGCACTCAAAGAGAAATTAGAAGTAACAAATCAGTTAAAAAATACTTATAAAATGCAAGCACGTCTTAAAGAAGTTTTAAAAGAAGATACAAAAACTTATAGTAGTGCTTCTCATGAAATAGAAGATGCAAATTTGGCAAACCCTCCAAAGGCTATACCTTCACATCAAAAGGTGTATACAAAAAGACCAAAACTTGCCATTATAATAGATGACACATCTACAGCATCTCAGGTTAGAGCTATAAAAAGTTTACATATTCCTCTTACAATGTCTTTTTTGCCACCATCAAAAGCAAGACCACATTCAGCAGAACTTGCATCAAAAGAACCTTTTTATATGGTGCACCTTCCTATGGAAGCACTTCATTTTAGTGCAGAAGAACCTTTAACTATGAGGGTAGGAGATTCACAAAGTGATATTTTAGAAAGAGTAAAGAAAATGAAACAACTTTTTCCTCGTGTTCATTATATCAACAACCACACAGGTAGTAAATTTACTTCAGATGAAGCTGCTATGAATAAGCTTATTTATGCTTTTAACAAGAATCATATTTTATTTGTAGATAGTCGTACTACTGCACAAACAAAGGCACCTCAAGTGTTAAAACATTATGGTATGAAGTATGTTTCAAGAGATATTTTTTTAGATCATCACTCCGATAAAGCCTATATTAAAGAGCAGATTAAAAAGGCAGTGGCACTTGCTAAAAAGAGAGGGCATGCTATTGCTATTGGACATCCACATAAAACAACACTTGAAGCATTATATGAGTCAAGAGATCTTCTCAAGCAAGTTGATTTGGTACAAATAAATCAAATATATTAAAAGATGATACAAACACTTCAAACACATATAAGCTCTTTAGAAGATATGAAAAAATATCCTCATCCTCTTTATATAAAAGGGAATGAAAAACTCTTACATGTAAGAAAAATTTCTATTGTTGGAAGTCGTAAACCAAATCAGTATGCACGAGAGATGACACATACTTTAGCAAGAGAACTTGCTCAAGCTGGTTTGTGTATAGTAAGTGGTGGTGCAATGGGTGTAGATGCTATTGCTCATAAGGCTGCTGGTGCACAAAATACTATTATGGTTGCAGCAACAGGGCTTGATAAACGTTACCCCGCTATTAATAAAAATATTATTGAAAATATAGAAAAAGAGGGACTTGTTATAAGTCAGTTTGCACAAGGAACACCATCACATAAGTATAATTTTGTGTTAAGAAATGAACTTGTTGTTGCTCTTGGTGAAATACTTATTGTTACATATGCAGATAAAAATTCAGGAACACTTCGAAGTATAGAATATGCTCAAAAAATGGGGAAAAAGATTTATGTTCTTCCTCATAGAATAGGAGAAAGTGAGGCAACAAATGAACTTTTAGCTACTTCTCAAGCAGAAGCTATTTATAACATTAGTTCTTTTGTTAGATCACTTGTACCTTCGAAAGAAGCTGAAAAAAATCTAACCCCTTTTTTAGAGTTATGTGCAACACAACCAACTTATGAAGAGTTGGTTTGTCAATTTCCTTCTGAAATATTTGAAGCTGAACTTCAAGGGGATATTGTTGTAAAGAATGGACGCGTTTATTTGACTCACTAAACTTAGTATGAGATAGGAAGGTAAAAACTGAGTATAAATCGATTACTTTCATGAAGGTACTCATTTTGTTTGTAAATAGCAAAGGGTGGTTTTGTGGTTGTTTCATAATCACTTTGTGGTAGCCATTGATGATAAACCCAATGAATAAACTCTAAAAGTTCCCCTTTATTTCCTTCAAGTTCAAATTTTGCATAGACACCTCCTGAAATTTTAAATTTTGGAAGTTTATTGTTACGTATAGGTTTTGTTGTTTCGAGGTTAATTGAGGCAACATATTGACACTCATTAAGTGGTGTAATGGTTGGATTATCGTGAAAAAGTGCGATGTATTCGTAAATCTCTATATTATTTGTGAGTGTCCATGTTTGAAGCTTTTGCCATGTTTGTACAATACTTTCATCATATCCATTATGACGAATATAATATGCTTCTTGGTCTGCCATTTTAACGATGCTTGGTTGAAGATTTTCAAAACGGCTTGTTATATCTTTATAATGGGGTGATTGGGTTAAAATCTTTTGTGAGTATTCTTTATAGCCCCCTTTTCTCCACTGTTTAGGTGTCATTGAAAAACGCCCTTTGAATGCTCTTATAAAAGAGGTTTGAGAACTATAGCCACATTGATTTGCTATTTCGGAAATTGTAGAGTATTTATTTGTCAGAAGAAGATTTGATGCTTTTTGTAGTCGGATAGATTTGATAGTTTCATAAATATTTTTTCCAAAAATCTCTTTAAAAATAGTGTGCATATAAAATTTTGATATTTTTAGTTCTTGAGCAAGTGTATCAAGGTTGATATCTGTATCTATATGAGTATAGATATAAAACATAATATCATTGGAAATTTTTGTTCTTTTTTCTAATGTTTCTCTTTTCATGTAAATTATTATACCACTTAAAGTATATATTTTGAACAAAAATAGATAACTTTTTGGTTTCTTAATGTAAAGAATATTTTTTTGAAACATTTTATAATGTCGCAGTTTAAAAATTCAAAGGAACTGCTATGAGTCACAAAATTAAAAAAATAATGATTGCTAATCGTGGTGAAATTGCTTTAAGAATTATTCGAGCATGTAAAGAATTAGAGATAAAAACAGTTGTTGTATTCTCTGAAGTTGATGTTGATGGGGTATGGGTTGCAAAAGCTGATGAGTGTTATCCGATTATGGGAAATCCTATTGAGGCATACCTTGATTATGAACGTATTATTTCTATGGCTAAAAAAGCAGGATGTGATGCTGTCCATCCAGGATATGGTTTCTTATCTGAGAGTGCTGAATTTGCACAGGCATGTGCTGACAATGGGCTTATCTTTATAGGACCAAAACCTGAACATATAGAGCTATTTGGTGACAAAATGGCTTCAAAAGTAGCAATGAAAAAAATAGGTGTTCCTGTACTTGAAGGAACAGACACTCCTGTAAAAGATAAAAAAGAGGGTGAAAAGATAGCAAAATCTATAGGGTTTCCTGTTATTATCAAAGCTGCCTTTGGTGGTGGTGGTCGCGGTATGCGTATCGTTAAAAAAGCACGAGATTTTGGAAAAATGTTTGAAGCAGCAACAAATGAATCTAAAAAATATTTTGGTAGAGATGAGGTGTTTATAGAGAAATTTGTTGAAAATCCTCGTCATATTGAGGTTCAGATTATCGCTGATAAATTTGGTAATGTGCTTCATTTAGGAGAAAGGGACTGTTCCATTCAAAGACGTCATCAAAAAGTGATAGAGATTTCACCTTCTCCTCGTTTAAACGATGCGGTAAGAAAAGAGCTTTACAGAGTTTCTACAAAAGCGATGTTTCGTTTAGGTTATGAGAGTGTAGGAACTGTAGAGTTTTTGGTAGATGATGCTGATAATATCTACTTTATTGAGATGAATACACGTGTACAGGTAGAACACCCTGTTACAGAGGTGACAACAGGTGTGGACATCATTCAAAGAATGATAGAGATCGCAGGTGGAGATAAACTTCAGTTTTTACAAGAAGAGATTAAATTTAGGGGGTATGCAATAGAGTTTAGAATAAACTCAGAAGACCCACAAAAAGATTTCTTTCCAACAGCTGGTAGAGTTGGCAAGTACTTAACACCAGGTGGACCGGGTGTACGTTTAGATACGAGTTTATACTCAGGGTATGATCTTCCTACATGTTATGATTCAATGGTGGGTAAACTGATTGTTTCTGCTCTTGATTGGGAAGGGGCTGTAAAAAAAGCACGTCGTTCTTTAGATGAATTTTATATTGAAGGTTTTAAAACAAATATCTCTTTACACAGAGAAATAGTGAGAGATAAAGATTTTATAGAAGGGAAGTTTAATACAGGCTACCTTGATGCAAAACTACAAAAATTTAATCTTGATGCTGTTAACTCTATTGCAAGTGAAGAAGAAAAAATAAACTTTTTATCAAGTATGATTAAAAAAATAAAAGAGAATCATCTCGTTACAAGAAGCTAGGCTTAGAGTATAAGCATAGCATCGCCATAAGAGTAGAAGCGATATTTCTCTTTTATGGCTTCAGCATAAAGCTCTTGTGTTTTTTTCAAACCTATAAAAGAAGCTACCAACATTAACAGAGTCGATTTTGGAAGATGAAAATTTGTCAGAAGATGATTAACGCGTAAAGGTTTATTTTGTGGATGAAGAAAAAGGTTTGCTTCTCCACTTGTTTGTTCTTTATGTCGTGCATAAAACTCTATAGTTCGAGTAGAGGTTGTGCCCACACTAAGTACGGGTATATCTGAGTCTAAAATCTCTTTTGCTTCTTTTGAAATAGCATAATATTCTGAGTGCATAGGGTGGTCTGTTATAATCTGAGCTTCAACAGGTTTAAATGTTCCACTTCCTACATGTAAGGTAACATAAGCGTGGGGATGTTTTTCACAAATGCGTTTGTGTTGCTCTGGTGTAAAGTGTAAAGAAGCAGTAGGTGCAGCAACGGCTCCTTCATTATGGGCAAAAACACTTTGATATTCTGTAGCATCTTGAGTATTGTCTTCACGGTTAATGTATGGAGGAAGTGGAATATGCCCAATAGTATCTATAATGGGTAAAACCTCTTCAAATCGGAGTTGTTTTTCTTCTTTATAAAAAGTAACTATGCGACTTCCATCTTCATTGAGTTGTTCTACAACTGCCTTGAGATTTTCTTCAAATAAAATTTCACTACCAACTTTTACTTTTCCACGGATATATACATGAACTTTGTGTGCATCAAGAGGTTTGTTGATGAGAAGTTCTATCTTTCCTCCACTTGGTTTTTTACCATATAGTCGTGCTTTAATTACTTTCGTATCATTAAAAATAAGAGCACACTCTTTTGGAAGAAATTTTTCGAGGTCATAAAAACGGGCATGTGTTATAGTATCTGTTGCTCTATCATAAACAAGAAGTTTTGCATGGTCACGTGGAGAAGCAGGGTAAGAAGCTATGAGCTCATCGGGGAGATGAAAATCATAGCTTTGTGTTAAAAGTTCTTTCACTTTTGTTCTGTTGCCTCATCTTCCTCTTCATCCTCATCCTCTTCTTCAAGTGGTGGTGCAGGGTTTACCATCTTAACAATAAGAATAGAAAAACCATAAAGGATGATAAGTGGACCAGCCATAAGGAGCTGTGTTAAAACATCAGGTGGTGTTAAAAGTGCTGCAACGATAAAGATAAGTACGATGGCATATTTGAAAAATGCTGTCATTTGTCTGTCATCAACAAGACCTAAGAGTGCTAAAAAGTAAGCAAATATAGGAAGTTCAAATGCCAGCCCAAAACCAAACATAATCTTGGTAAAAAAACCTACATAATCTTCAATGTTAATGAGAGGTGTAAATTTAAAAGAACCAAAGGTGATGAGGAAGTCAAAACCAAAAGGGGTTACTACATAGTAGGCAAACAAAACACCCACCATAAACATAACCGTTCCACCTATGATGAAAGGGATAAGCATCTTTTTTTCATTAGCATAAAGCCCTGGTGCAATAAACATCCAGATCTGAGATAAAATAATAGGGAGGGCAGCGATAATAGCAGCAAAAAATGCAACTTTTAAAGCAACGAAAAATGCTCCACCTACCTGTGATGTTGTAATCATACCATCAGCAGCATGTACAGATTTTTTACCAACTTCAATAAGAGCAGTATTTAAAGGTTCAACCATCCAGTTAAGCAGTGGTTCATGGAAAGCAAACATAACAAAAAACATAACAATTAGACTTGCAACAGAGATACCAAGTCTTTTTCTTAGTTCTATAAGGTGAGGGCGTAATTCATCAAACATCTATACTCTTCTTTTTTTTCTTTTTAAAAGTAACCTCTTGGTTCTTTTGTGGTTCCTCTTTTTTAAGAGCCTTAGGTTCTTGAGGTGCATCATCACTAAGGAGGTTGTCAATATTTGTAGCATTGTTTAGTGAGGTACTCGCATTGAGAAGTTCATTTTTATATGCAAGTGCTTCTTGTTTTATATCTGCTACATGCATCTCCTCTTCGATAGATTCTTTCACAGAGCCAACAGTGTTTTTCACACTTCTAAAAAATTTTGCAATCTCTACCATTGTACTAGGAAGCTTATCTGGTCCTAGAAATAAAATGGCGATAACGGCAATGATAAGTATTTCACTAAATCCCATACCAAACATATTGAGCCTTTGTAATTATTGAGTACGTGATTTTATCTAAAGAATGATTAAATTTGAGTTATAATACTTTCAAAGGGAATCTGAAATGATAAAAATGAATTACATTTATAGTAGTATTGTTTTTGTATTAGTAATGTTGGGTTGTGGTTCATCTTCTAGCGAATCTTTAAAAGAGGAGAGTGTTTTAAAACAACTTTCATTTATAGCATGGGATGGTATAGAAAATGATAAATGTGTGCAAGAGCATATAGATGGTTTTACTATATCTGTTCTTTATCTAAATCCTTTGGAAAATGGGAGTAATACATTTGATACAAATGCAGAAACTCTTGCCAAAGATAATATTGTTGCATGGTACTTACTTTCTGCTATTAGCCCTTATCCTAGCTATGAATATATTGAGAATCAAATAGAAAAAATAGAGGAATATAACAGCTTACATGTAAAGAAAATTCTTGGTATAAGTTTAGATGTTGAACCATGGGTAGAATTTGCAGAGCAAAATAGTGAAGCAAATCAAGAATCGTGGCAGGAGTATTTAGATTTTTTAGAACATGTGAAATCTATGCTTGATATAAAAGGCTTAGAACTTTCTGTCATGATACCTTTTTGGCTAGATAATATACCTAAAGCTTTTGTAAGTGAAAGACCTTTAAATGAAGAAATTATAGATAGAGTTGATGAAGTAGTGGTGATGGCATATAGTAATGATGTGAATCGTATTTTAGAGTATGCACAAAGCTCATTATTCTATGCCGATACACAAAAAAATAAAAGAGTAAAAATTGCCATTGAGATGGAGGCAAATGAGAACAGTGGTATTAGTTTTTATGAAAATCCAGAAGCATTACAAACACTTGTACAAATACCAAGTGCTTATAAGTCTTTTCAAGGGTATGTGATTCATACTCTTGATGCCTTTTGTAGAAGTGGTGTAAAGCTCTCGTATGCTAAGTAGTTAAAAAAAGAGCAATCTCATCGGCTAGAAGATAGTCGGGATTATAGAGTTTTTGCTCTTTTAAAATAAGTTTTTTTTCCTCTACAAGTATAGAAGCTTTAATAGTTTCCTCATCTGTAAGAATCTCTGTTGCAACGCCCACTAAAGAGCGAAAACCAAGAAAGATTTTTTCTACTCTTACATCCTCTTGGCTCAACTCTTCTTGGCTTACATGTAAGGGGTTGTCTATATAGTTTTCTACTGAAGTGTGAGGATAAAAACGGGTTGTTTTATATTTACCAACAGCCCCAGCTCCAGCACCTATATAGTCTTTGTACTGCCAGTATCCAAGATTGTGTTTGGAATAGTATGTTCCAAAATTACTAATTTCATATTGCTTAAAACCATGAGATTGTATTGTCTTAAAAAGCCACTGTGTGTGTTCGAGTTGCTCTTGTGCCATTTGGGGTGTTTTTTCAAATGGTGTATGCTCTTCAATGGTTAAAGCATAAGCACTGAGATGGTTTATAGGTAGAGTAAAAGCCTGAGCTATATCTTTTTGTAAGAGCTCTTTTGTATCGCCTGCTACGCCATAAATAAGATCAAGTGAAAGGTTTTTGTATCCAACTTTATGAGCATTTGTGAGTGCATCTATCGCCATTTGTGGTGTGTGGGCACGGTTGAGTATTTTGAGTTTCTCTGCATCAAAACTCTGTACACCAAAACTGATACGATTGACCCCTAAAGTATACATCCCCTCAAGCCACTCCTGTGTTGCACTGTTTGGATTAGCTTCAGAGGTAATTTCAGCATCCTCTTGCATATAGGGCATGAGAAGTTGAAAAATGGGTTTATAAAGTTCAGGTGAAACAGTTGAGGGTGTACCACCACCTATAAAAAGGGTTTCAATACTTTTTTTTGTTGCACCAAAGCGTTGTAGTTCAAACGTTAATTGTTGATAAAGTGCTTGCATATAAGTTGCTTTGAGATGAAATTTATCAACATAAGAGTTAAAGGCACAGTAAGAGCATTTGGAGTCACAAAAGGGGATATGAATATAAACTAACATGTTAAAAGTATACCAAGATAAACTTATTTTAATGGCATATTGAGTATAATCGCAACAATTTAAAATAGGTGCTTTTATGAATAAAGAAGATAACTACAGACCAAATGTAGCTATGATTATTGTCTCTTCTAACTATCCAAAAACAAAAGAGATTTTTATAGCACAACGTAATGACCTGAATGATATTTGGCAGTTTCCACAAGGTGGAATTGACCAAGGCGAAGAGGTAAAAGAGGCTCTTTTTAGAGAGATGGAAGAGGAGATAGGCACAGCAGATGCTGAGATTATCGCTGAGTATCCAGAATGGATTTCGTATGATTTTCCTCCAAAAATTGCCAAAAAAATGCAACCTTACAAGGGGCAGACACAAAGATACTTTCTTATGAAAATAAAAGATGAAAGTAAAATAAACTTAGCAACAAAACACCCAGAGTTTAATAAGTATAAGTTTGTTGATGCTGATGAGGTGTTAGAGTATACGGCACATTTTAAAAAGCCTGTATATGAAACAGTGTTGGAGTACTTTAAAAAAGAGGGAGTTTTATAATGCTAATTGTTCAAAAGTTCGGTGGAACAAGTGTTGGTGATTTAGAAAGAATTCAAAATGTAGCAAACCGTGTAGCAAAAACAAAAGCTGCTGGGAATGATGTCGTTGTTGTTGTTTCTGCAATGAGTGGCGAGACTAATAAACTTGTAGGGTATGCTGAGCATTTTTCAAAAAATCCTGCACGTGCTGAGATGGATATGCTTTTAAGTTCAGGAGAACGTGTAACAGCATCACTTCTTTCTATTGCTCTTCAAGAGATGGGATATGATGCAACAGCGATGAGTGGTCGTAAAGCAGGTATTTTAACTGATAATGTTCACACAAAAGCACGTATTGAAGATATAAACCCTGAGGTGATGCAAGAAGCACTTAAAGAGGGTAAAATTGTTGTTGTTGCTGGTTTTCAAGGTGTTAATGAAGATGGAGATGTAACAACTCTTGGTCGTGGTGGTAGTGATTTGAGTGCTGTTGCAATTGCTGGTGCACTTAAAGCTGATTTATGTGAAATTTATACAGATGTAAGTGGTATTTTTACAACAGATCCACGTATAGAACCAAAAGCGAAAAAACTAGAAAAAATCTCGTATGATGAGATGTTAGAGTTGGCAAGTCTTGGCGCTAAAGTACTTCAAAACCGTTCAGTAGAATTGGCAAAAAAACTCAATGTTAACTTAGTAACAAGAACAAGCTTTTCAGATGAAGAGGGAACATTAATCACAAAAGAGGAAAATATTATGGAAAAACCATTAGTAAGTGGTATAGCACTAGATAGAAATCAAGCAAGAATCTCTTTACAAGGGGTAAAAGACAGACCAGGAATTGCAAGTGATATTTTTAATGCTCTTGCAGATGCTGAAGTAAATGTTGATATGATTATCCAAAACAAAGCTGTAGATGATACAACGAACATTGACTTTACAGTACCTGTAGGTGATTTACATGATGCAAAAGCTGTTGTTGAGAGTTTTGTAAAAAATGGTGAGATTAAAGATGAGTCTTACAATGAAGATATTTGTAAAGTTTCTATTGTTGGTGTTGGTATGAAGTCACACGCTGGTGTTGCGGCAAAAGCATTTTCAACAATGGCTGAAAACAACATCAATATCAATATGATTTCAACTTCAGAGATTAAAGTAAGTATGGTTATCAATGAAAAATATGCAGAACTTGCAGTAAGAAGTCTGCACGATGCATACGAGTTAGATAAGTAAGCAGTGTCGATGTCATCAGATTTTGCACAATGGTCACTTGATGCTATACGAGAAGAGGGTGGTAACCTTTCTTGGTTAGAAGAGGATCGTTTTGAATGGTCAAAAACAACAGCTTATGCTCTTGAACAGATTTTAAGCGGTAAGACCATTATTCTTGTAACTGATGAAAAAAGAAAATGGTTTGAAAAGTATATCTTAGATAAAATAAATAGCGATGTTTTAGATAGACCTATTATTCCTGTTGTTAGCATTGATGCACTTTACACTCACTTTCATCAAGTGAGTGGAGGTGAGATGTTAGATATAGTTGAGGGGATGGTATCACAATCATTTCAAGATAACTATTTTTTTTGGTATATAGGTAAAGGTGACGATAAAAGAAGTGATATTGCAAAAAGACAAGATGACAGTTATTTTTGGATTTTTGATGAAGATTTCAATAATGCTTTTACACTTAAATCGTATGATAGCTATTTAGATATTAAGCTTTTACAGCTTTATAAACTTTTTGACCACTCTTTAAATGCTGCTATGTTTGGTGAGGTAGATGCAAGTGCCTAAGGTTCGTGGGCATATTTTAATTGCAAGTGATTTTGAAGCCCAAATTGATAAATTAGAGCAAGAACTTTCCCCTTTTCGTATTGTCAGTTTTGTAGAAGAGATTTTCAAAATAGAACATGCAAAAGAGGTGACAGCTCAGGCATATATAAGTGAAACACAAACAAAGTATATTGTGATGGCAGCATTAGAGTTTACATCAGTTGCTCAAAATGCTTTGTTGAAGCTTTTAGAAGAACCTCCTAGAAATATAGAGTTTATCATCATCACTCCTACCAAATCAAATCTTCTTCCTACCGTACGTTCTCGTTTACCGATTTTAAAAGTGCAACATACTCATAATGATGTAGTGGTAAATATACATTTGGCACGACTTGATTATGCTGAAGTGTTTACATTTTTAAAAGAGCATGCACGGATTTCTAAAAATGATGCAAAAGCACTTGTTGAAGCACTCTTTAAAAAGGCAACTTTTGAAGAACAACTTGTTTTATCTCAAAAACAGTTGGCAAATTTCGATATGGCATATAGACTACTAGACTTAAATGCTCGTCCTCAAAGTGTTCTTGCAATGCTTTTAATGGGTTTTGCAAAAGGATAAAAAATGATAGTTGAAGCGTTAAATAGTCATTTAAATATACAAGAGTATTTAGAAAAACTAGGAGTAGATAGTGGTGGTATAGCTGTTTTAAGTGCAAAAGCAAAGCTTCATTTAGTTGCTATAAAAGGCTTACATGTAGGGGGTGCAAATATCTTAAAACAAGATGCACTCTCCATTGGTGCTGATGTAGCTGTTCCTCGTGGTACTGTTATCGCTGCACAAAAAGAGGTGGATGTTTTACTCATTGCTACAACTAAACATCTCAAACTTTTAGCAAAAAAAGAGTTGGCTCAACCCTTTGGACTCAAAGAGGTTGCCCATAAACTCCAAGCTATACTCAAAGCAACATACCCCAAAGAGACAAAGATTATGGGGGTTATCAATGCGAATGATGACAGTTTTTTTTCACAAAGCCGTTTTGTAGATAAAGATGCTATTGCAAAGATAGAAAAGATGATAGAAGAGGGTGCTGATATTATTGATATAGGGGGAGTTTCCTCTCGTCCCAATGCTCCTGTTGTGAGTGCGAAGGAGGAGCTTGAAAGAGTGACACCTATTTTGGATGTGATACGAGAAACTAAGCTTTATGAAAAGGTTACTTTGAGTATAGACTCATACACACCTTCTGTGATAGAAAAAGCGTTAGAGAGTGGTTTTTCTATTGTCAATGATATTACAGGTTTGGCAGATGAAAAAGTATGTCGTCTGTGTGCTTCTTACGATGCTACTGCTGTAATCATGCATATGCAAGGAACACCACAAACGATGCAAAATAACCCTTCATATAGTGATGTTTTAGATGATGTGTATACTTTTTTGGCACAAAGAGTTACAAGGGCTGAGTCATTTGGAGTAAAAGATATCATACTTGATGTGGGGATAGGATTTGGAAAAACATTACAAGACAACATCGCTTTGGTGCAACATCTTGAGCATTTTTTAACACTTGATAAACCACTTTTAGTTGGAGCTTCTCGAAAATCTATGATAGATAAGATTTTTCCTTCCGAGGTGGAACAAAGGTTAAGTGGTA
>Ga0256828_1000137_pt1 | contig 49075 bp, 49 predicted proteins | sample CV88metaG_FD_185993 | JGI IMG/M metagenome (GOLD analysis project Ga0256828, IMG submission 185993) | Hydrothermal vent microbial communities from East Pacific Rise, Pacific Ocean - CV88 | ecosystem: Environmental > Aquatic > Marine > Hydrothermal vents | place: Pacific Ocean: East Pacific Rise...
GATATTGGCAGGTATCAATTTTTTGGCACATTTAAAGCTTTACCATAAAGATATATCAGGATATAAGGCTGAAGAGGTACGCTGGTATATTGCGATATTTTTAGCATTAAGCTTCTCATTAACATTTGTTCATATGGATATCAGTGGAGACTCTTTTTTAGATGCTTCTAAACATGCATTTTTTACGATAGCTTCTGTTATGACAACTACAGGCTTTGCAACTATTGATTATGGTTCCTGGTCACACTTGGCTATTGCTATTATCTTTGTTGGTCTTTTAATGGGTGGTAATGCAGGTTCAACTGCAGGTGGTATTAAGATAATTCGTCATGTGATTATCTTTAAAACGCTTGCTTCTGAGTTAAAGCGAATCGTACATCCAAACACAATCATATCGGTATTTGTCGATGGTGTGAAACAAAAAGAGAGGATTCTCTCTTCGACATTTGGTTTCTTTATGCTCTTTATGATAACTGTTGCTGTTGTTACCGTCTATATCTATGCACGGGGTTATGATGCTATGAGTGCGATATCAGGTGCATTTGCACTTGTTGGAAATGTTGGTCCGGGATTTTCACTTGTCGGTCCAGCTGACAACTTCGGTTTTTTCAGTGATTTTGACAAACTCTTTTTCTCTTTGGCCATGATTATTGGAAGATTGGAGTGTTATACTGTTTTTGTGCTACTGAGTAGCTCTTTTTGGAGGAAATTTTAAAATTTTTAACTTAAAGTGACTGCATTAGCAATGAAGTGTGTCATAATTTTATTAAATAAATAAAAAGCATGTAAATAATGATTCAAAAGCACATAACAGAGCAGACTGCTATCTTTTTTAGTGTTACGAAGTGGGTATTTTTATCTTCCATGGTGGGTGTCATCATTGGTGCTACAGTAACACTTTTCTTAAAAATATTAGCATACAGTGAATCAACGAGAGGTATGTTGCCTTTTGAATTCTATTATTTACTGCCTTTTGCTTTTATTCTCTCAGTTTGGCTGACAAAAACATTTGCTCCAACAGCAGAAGGTCACGGAACAGAAAAGGTAATCTCTGCTGTTCATAAAGAGGATGGCAAGATCAAGGTCTCCGTTATTCCTGTAAAGACATTAACAACTGTTCTTACGATCTTTGCTGGTGGTTCTGTAGGTAAAGAGGGACCGGGTGCACAGATCGGAGCAGGGGTTGCATCACTGCTTTCTAATTTGTTAAAGTTCCGTAAACAAGATAGAAAAAAACTAGTGATCTGCGGGATCAGTGCCGGTTTTGCAACAGTATTTGGTACACCTATTGCAGGAGCTATTTTTGGGGTAGAAGTTCTCATTATCGGTGTTATTATGTATGATGTCCTTTTACCCTCTTTCATTGCAGGTTTTGCTGCATTTACAACAGCTCAGTTTTTAGGAATAGAGTATACCTACTATGATCTACACTTTTTTCAAGATGTCTCTTTGGATCTGATGCTGATTTTAAAAGTGGTTGTAGCTGGACTCTTTTTTGGTTTTGTTTCAGATATTGTTATTACTGCTATTTCTCATACACACTCTTTTATCAAAAAAATAAACATCAGCATGTATATCAAAGCGTTTGTTGGTGGAGCTTTAATTGTAGGGCTGACACTTTTAGTTGGCAAACAGTACATTGGACTTGGATTAGGGACTATAGAGCAGGCTCTTAGTCAAAATCCTGCAGATTACGCAGATATCCATTGGTATACCTTTATACTCAAAACTATTTTCACATCACTCTCTTTGGGTGCAGGTGGTAGTGGAGGGGTTATTACTCCTATCTTTTACATTGGGGCGACAAGTGGAAACTTTTTTGGCTCTATTATTGCGCCTGAACATATTACACTCTTTGCTGCGCTTGGATTTGTAAGTGTAGTCGCTGCTACGACCAACACACCTATCGCATCAACGATTATGGCTGTGGAGCTCTTTGGTATCGATATCGCCCACTATGCGGCTCTTGCTGCGGTTATTAGCTTCTTGATATCAGGGCATAGAAGTATCTTCTCTTCACAGATTTTAGCAATGAGAAAGTCAGAAATGCTAAGCGTAAAAATAGGTGAAGAGGTAGAAAATATCAATATCTCACTCGAAGAGCATGAGATGGATAAGATAGAAAAAATCAGAAGAAGACTTCGTAAGAAAAATAAAAAATAGAGCTCAAAAAGCTCTATTAGATATCATCTACTTTAAGACGAAGCCCTTTGATGTGTGAGACTGGATAGGCAAAGGTAAGACCATGACCTTCACCCGTAATATCCAGTTTTGTAAGAACCTCTTTTATGATTCTATCGACATTTTTTGTTTTGGTGATAAACATTAAGTTTGAGTCAGTGCTTTCTGCGTGAAGACGGTTGTAGAAGTTATCCATCTCTGCTACACCCATACCATGGGCTTCCATGATTGTTACTCCACGAGCTCCAGCATCTCGAGCTGCAACAAGTGCTTCTTCGGTTTTATCTTTTGGAACGATAACATGTACAGCTGAAAATGCCATATCATAAGAGTGTGATCTGTCTGTTCCCTCAACATTGATGGTTGAGAGTTGCATATTGTGCACATCTTCAAGAGCATGACGTAGTTCATCCATGTGTATTTGCTCTTTTTCGTGCTTACCTTTAACGCCTATCTTCTCTGTGATGACTCCATAGAGCATAACAGTAAGCATCGGAAAGAGCGATGCAAAAGCAATAAGCCCAAATCCGTCAATAAGTGGATCCCGGCCCGGTATGTTTGTAGCAAGACCAAGGCCAAGTGCTGCAACAAGAGGAACGGTAACAGTTGAAGTAGTAACTCCACCACTATCATAGGCGATAGGAACGATGTACTTTGGAGCGATAAATGTTAGTACAATTACAAACAGATAGCCTGCCATAATGTAGTAAACAATCTCTCCTCCGACAACGATTCTGTATGATCCAAGTGCAATCCCGATAGCAACACCAAGTGCAACAAATAGGCGGAGTATAAAGTCATTTATCTTACCATCACTGATCTCTTTTGCTTTTTTTGCAATCGCTGTAAGAGATGGCTCTGCCATAGTTGTGGAGAAGCCTATTAAAAATCCAAAAGAGTAGATAATGATGTTGTTATCGTAGCGTGTAAGTTCTAAGGCCATTGTTTCACCGACAGAAAAGAGTCCCATCTCCAAACCGACAATAAAAGCATCAAGCCCGATAATAACAAGCCCAAAACCGATGATAACGTTTTTAAGATTCTCAATCGGTTTTTTAATGATGACATATTGAAAGAAAAGGATAACGGCGAGAATCGGTAGAACATCCATCATCACACCAAAAAGACCTTTTAAAATATCTAAAAGATTGAGATCAAAATGGTGTGCATTGTCAACTGCAACCTCTTGCGTGAGCTCTGCAAGTGGCAGTGCCAGATGAGCAGCTGCAGGTTCAAAGAACTCATAGACAGCGATACCGTAGAACTGTACGAATATCATTGGAGTAAGTGATGCAAAGGCAATAAGTCCAAAACCGTCAAGCACAGGATTGCGCCCTTTGATGGTAGATGCCAGACCGATTCCAAGTGCCGCAACAAGAGGAACGGTAACTGTCGAGGTGGTAACGCCTCCCAAGTCATAGGCAAGTCCTACAATCTCACGTGGAGCAAAAGCAGTAGCAGCTACAACAAGAACATACCCACTGATGATGTAGTAGTGGATAGGGTGGCCTTTAATGATACGCCAGACACCAAGAACAATGGCAAAACCGACAGAGAAGGCAACGACCATACGCAGTGTTGTTGCATCAATTCGCCCAGAGCTGATAGCTGCTGCTTTTTGAGCGATGACAATGAGTGCAGGCTCGGCAACGGTTGTACCAAAACCTATCATAAAACCAAATATAATGATCCAAAGAGTAGAACCTTTACGTGCAAAGTCACTTGCCAGCCCCTCTCCGACAGGAAATATTCCAACTTCAAGACCGAGTAAAAAGACAGCCAACCCAACGCCGACAATGGCAAGACCGATAGCAGTACTTAACCAGTTCTCAGGTACACTTTGGATGATCGAAAGCTGAAAGAACATGATGACAAGCACGATGGGTAAAAGGTCACGAAAGGACTCTTTTAGCAGTTGTAAAAATGTTTTTATACTTAACAAAGTTACCCCTATTATATTTTTTTGTAATAATAGCAAAAGTTACTGTATTGTTGTTATACTTTTAATATGAAAACATTATTTATAGGTGGAATTAAGAGTGGGAAATCTCTTAATGCCGAAAAGTATATTCAAAAGATATCAAAATCAAAACCGCTCTACCTTGCAACAACAGAGTTTATCGATGAGGGAATGCAAGAACGTATAGATGCTCATAAGCTGCAGCGTGAAGATAGATTTATAACAGTAGAAGAGGCCTTAGAACTCTCAAAAGAGATTCAAAAACACGATATAAGTCCTATTTTAGTGGAGTGTCTGAGTATCTGGGTGAACAATATGCTCTATCATGCCAAAAATGTTGATGATATGATAGCTGAGATAAACAGAGTAATGATGCAAGACCGTGATGTCGTCTTTGTTATAAACGATGTTAGTTGTGGTGTTATACCTGATAACAAACTTGCCCGTGATTTTGTAGATGCAAATGGTAAGATAGCACAACTTGTTGCAAGTGAGTGTGATGAGGTCTATCACGTGGTAGCTGGAATATCTACGAGAATTAAATGAGTAGAATTTTCAAAGGCTTTGCCTTAGCACTCTCAATGCTAACTACCATTCCTTTTTTTAAAGTGCACGATTTTTACAAGGGTATTAATGGCTATGCTGTAATGTTTTACCCTCTTGTTGGAGCACTTTTGGGTTTTATACTCTATGGTGTTGCACTTGTTTTAGAACCATATATGCCACATTTTCATCTTGGTGTGATTCTTTTTGCTCTGTGGGTAGTTTTAACAGGAGCTTTACATCTTGATGGCTTTGCAGATACGGTAGATGGGCTATTTGTTGCAAAAGAGCGCTCTTTAGAGGTGATGAAAGACCCTCATAACGGTGGGATGGGAATGCTTTTTGGGGGTACATTTTTACTTTTAAAGGCATCTTCTGTTGCAGCACTGCCAAGTTATGAACTACTCCCTCTTGTTTTACTGCTTCCTCGATTAATGATTGTACTTAGTATCTATTTTTATCCTTATGTCTCAAGTGGAATGAGCATGTTGGCAAAAGAGGAGTTTCAATCAAAACAGCTTGTTACTGCACTATTATATAGTTTACTATTTGTTTTTTTATATAATGCCTGGTTCTTGCTGGTGGGAGCACTTTTTATCATGTTGCTAAGCAAACGCTTTTTTATGAGACGTTATGGTGGTTTTACCGGTGATATCTATGGGTTTACCATAGAAGTGACAGAGCTTTTTTTGCTTAATCTCATTATAGCAGGGCTTGCGTGAAGATAACACTTATTCGCCATAGTGAAGTAGAAGAGGCATATCACAAACGCTATAACGGTCATATAGATATTGGGCTCTCACGCAAGGGTGAAGCAGAGGCAAAGGCTTTGGCTAAACGCTTTGAAAATGAGCATTTTGATCTCATCTACTGCTCTGATCTGTTGCGTGCAAAAGAGACACTGCAACCTTTTACACAGGCTAAAGATGCTATCTACACACCAAAGTTGCGTGAGAAGTCATGGGGTAAGCATGAGGGAAAAAGCTTTGATGAGATCATAGCTGAAGGTGAGATAAGCTATGAGAATTTTGAGCAGTGGATAGAGGCTTTGGATGGAGAAGATTACAAAAGCTATGTGCAGCGTATCAAAGAGTTCTTTTTAGAGTATCTTCCCTCACGCAAGGTCGATAAAGTCTTAGTTGTGACTCACGCAGGCGTTATTCGTGTTTTAATGGCAATAGTTCAAGACCTTTCATTAGAGGAGGCTTTTTGCATCGATGTTCCTTATAGTGGTTATATAGTTTTTAATACAAAAGAGAAGCGTTTTAGCACAGTTAAATAAAATATTGGCTACAATGCCACTCCACAAATAAGGACAGCTGGCCGAGTGGTCGAAGGCGCTCGCCTGGAACGCGGGTGTAGGGTAACCTACCGTGGGTTCGAATCCCACGCTGTCCACCATTGATATCCCTTGCTTTTTCAAGTAAACTTATAAATTGTTGTTTATCTGACATCCCTCTTACATTTTAGCACTATAATCTTTTTATGATGATACAATTGATGCAGTTAGAAGAGCACATAAGTGCGAACTATAGATATTTAAAAGAGATACATCCTGAGATTGAAGATCTGTTAGCACAGATACGCACAATACTTGACTATGGTATGTGTTCTGAAGATATTAATGCCTGGTGGAAGCGTAATACTCACTTTATTACGCAGGTAAAAAATCTTTTGGACAACAAAATAGATACTTGATATAATGGCAGCACATGAAAGTTTTACTCGTAGAAGATGATATCCAGTTAAATACAACTATCAGTGGTTTTTTAGACTCGATCAATTACAGTGTGCTCTCTCTTTTTGATGGTGAATTGGCACTTGATGCTATAGATAAAGAAGAATTCAATCTCTACATTATAGATATCAACATTCCAAATATTAGTGGTTTGGAATTAGTGAGGTATATCCGTCAAAAAGATCTCACTACTCCAGTTGTAATGATTACAGCATCGATGGAGCTATCGAATTTTCAAGAGGCATTTAACAATGGATGTGATGAGTATATTAAAAAGCCTTTTTTCTTAGAAGAGTTAGAGATTCGCATTAACAATCTTTTGCAAAAGAAAGAAAAAGAGTTGATAAAGATTGCTTCAAATATAACGTATGATATGGAATATGAAGAACTGATGATTGATGATGCTGTAGTAAAGTTACGAAAGAAAGAGAGAAAATTATTGCGTATTCTTTTACAAAACTGTAACCATACTGTGAGTATTGATGCTATATGTGCATATGTTTGGGAGAATGAGATTCGAGAACATTATCCACTGCGTCAACTTATCAGTGAGTTGAGAAAATATTTTAAAGGTCAGGAGAATTTTATTGTGGCAGATGTTGGCATAGGGTACCGATTTGAAACTCAAACATAAGATCTATCTCTTTCAGCTCTTTTTTACTGCCATTGTTCTCTCTTTTATCTTCTTTACCTACCAAAGTTATAAAGCACATTACAGTAGAGATCTTGAGGAGTACATTCAAGAGAAAGTCGAGTTTTACAAAGAGCAGTTTATCAACTCTTATACCGAGGCTTATGCAAAATTTGAACAAAAGAAAAAGCTTTTTTACTCCATCCATCAAAGAGCAAGAGATTTACTGCTAAAAGATCCAAATATGGACCTACAAAAGCTTGCCTTCCTTCTGCAGCGTGAGTTTCATCTCCAAGATATCAAAATAGATATCTATCTTATAGATAAAAAGTATGTTATTTATAAGACAACATTCGCAAAAGACCTGGGGTTTAATCTTAGTGTTATAAAAGATGCAAAAGAGTTTTTAGATAGAGTAACAAGAGACAAAAATCTTATATATGTTGCTGATTTTGTCTCCACAGATGCACTCAATATGGAGTATAAGCTTTACACATACTCCTATCTCTCAAAAAACAATTATCTTGAACTCGGTTTTAGTGACAGAAGTGTATATAACAGCTTCCAAACACTTGTAAAGAAAAATCTTATGAACTCGCAAAGTATAAAACTCTATGCTATTATTAATAAAGAACAAGGGTATGACTACTATCCGTTCTTAGAGAAGAAAAATCTTACAAAAAGCGCTTTTTATAAACAGATGAAACATGTTCCCCATGGTCTAAAGAGTTATGATGAGATATTAAGTGCTTATCGTTCTAAAAAAATGATTGTAGAGTATAGGGAGAATTATGCTTTTGTAACTACAGTGGTGTTTGATCATAATATGTACAAAAAGACAGGGTATGATAACCTTGTTTTGCAAGTAAAGATAGATATAGCATCAAAAGTAGCAGCACTGCATCACTATCAAAATATCTTTTATCTCTCTGTTATTTTAGCGCTACTCTTTTTATCACTTATCTATTTTATGATAAACCACTATTTTACAAAGCCTATAGAGACTATTTTGAGTAGTATTCATGAGAAAAAAGAGGTAGATGATCCAACATTGCTTGCTCAAAACGATGAGCTTGCCATTATTGCAAAGGAGTATAACTCTCTACTACACTCACTCAACAGAGAGATACTGAGCAACAGAGTGCTTTTAGAAGAGAACAAACGTTTTATTGCAGATACTGTTCATCAGATACGAACACCGTTGACAAATATCATGATGAATTCTGAGATGATAAAGCGTCAAGATAAAGAGCAAAAATCACTCAATTTTATAGATCAGATAAATGCCTCTATAAATATGCTCACCAACTCTTATGAAGATCTCTCTTACACGATCTCATCAGATACTATCGACTATAAACCAAGCCTAGTAGATATATCTAAAGCGCTGCAGGAGCGAGTACGTTTTTTTGAGACACTAGCGAAAGTTAATTTTAAAACACTAGAGACCAAGCTGGATGATGAAATCTTTTTTAATATAAATCAAATAGAGTTGGAACGTCTTATAGATAATAATATATCCAATGCCATTAAGTATGCAGAACCAAACAGTGTAATAACGAGCATACTAACAAAAGAGGGAGATAGTATTGTGTTAGTTTTTAAAAGCTTTGGAAAAGAGATAGTTGACCAAGAGCGTGTTTTTGAGAAAAACTATAGAGAAGATGAGTCTAAAAGAGGTCTTGGTCTTGGGCTAAATATGGTGAAAAATATTTGTAAAAAGTATAACATTAGATATAGCCTGTATTATGAAGCAGAGCAAAATATATTTACCTATATTTTTAAGGATTAAAAGAGGTGTATAGATTTTTTATATTTTTATTATTAAGTGTCTCTTTGCAGGCCGCACCAAATTACTGGTTTGGAGATGTTAATTTAAATTATTTTGATTGGGATGAGCATGCTGAAAATGAAACAGCAAAAGGTGACTTCTCTTATGTTGGGATTGAAGGTGGTGCAGGATGGAATAGTGTGGATGCTTATGGCTTTTTAAACATCGAAAATCCGACACACTCTTACAATGATGAAGCACCAAGAGATCTTCGCTTTTCTGCATTTTGTGATGTAGATGTAGAAATAAAAAATAATTTTAAATTTCATTTTCAAGATTTTGCGCTTAATAGCGGAAGTTACTATGTAAATGATTTTGTACTTGGAATTGCTTATAAGTTAGATACTGATTTTGGTCTTTGGTTTCGCCCTTTCCTCGCAATTCATCATACATATGATACATATTATAAAGGACTTAATGGTTATATGACAGGATGGCTTTTTAATTATGACTTTAGAATGTTTGATTATAACTTTAGTATTTTTCAATGGAATGAGATTGAGTTTGGACGTGATAAAGAGTTTTATCTAGATAATGGAAAGAGTGTTGGAGATGGTGCAAGTTGGGGATTAAATGGTGCTATAAGTTTTTGGATGCACCTTAGTAAAATCTTTACAGTTGGAGTACAGTATCGTTATGCAAAGAATAAACTAGGATATAAGGGTCGTCAAGCAGGAACTATCTATACACTAAAATATAACTTTTGAGAGATAATCTGACATATATCTAACACTATTTATGTTAAAATATGAGTATGTTTGGTTTAAAACGTTTTTTTGATTTTGGGTTTAATATAAAAAATACCAATTATAATACTGTAAATCTTGCTATTATTTCAAATCTTTGTATGATTTTTGTTTTATTACTTTTTGGCCTTTTAAATCTTTTTATTAAGGGTAATACACTCCTTGCAAGTATAGAACTCAGTTTTGCTTTCTTTGCATATTTGACAATATTACGTTTTAGAGCAAAAAAAAATGTAAAAGAACTACTCTACCTGTCAACTATTATTTTCTTTCTTATCTCGTTGCTTTTTTATTTTTTTATAGAAAAAGTACTCTTTAGTGCAGTATGGCTTTTCTTTTTCCCCTTGGTCGCATATCTGCTTAATGGGCTGAGAATAGGAACTATTTTTGTTGCTATTTACATCGTAATTATATTAATTTACTCCTATATCGGCATTGGTACCTACACGGATTTTATTGGATTTGTTCATATAGCCATCTCTTTGAGCATTTTTTCTTTTTTTGTTTATCAGTTTGAAAAAAGTAGAAAAGAAGCCTATGAAAAGATGATGATAGCAATAAAGAATCTTGAAGAGATCTCTCGTAAAGATGAACTCACGCAGCTTTATAACAGACATTTTTTAAATACAAAAATTTTGCAAAACAAAGCATTGCAGCAGAAGAATTTTTTGTTTTGTATTACCGATATTGACAATTTTAAACTCTATAATGATCTTTATGGTCATCAACAAGGAGATAAAATACTAAAAGAGATCGCCGGCTTAAAACAAGAGGTGATAGAGGATGCTCAGGACTCTTTTGTAATTCGTTTAGGCGGGGAGGAGTTTGGTGCTTTTATTTTTGATGTCAAAAATCCAAAAGAGTACATTGAAAACTTTTTAAAAAAATTACAAGAAGCAGATTTGGAACATAAAGGAAATAATCCATATCAATGTTGTACGGTCTCTATAGGTGCAGTTATATGTAACAATAAAAAAGGATTTGATTTTACAAGAGTCTATCAAGCTGCAGATGAAGCACTTTATAAGGCGAAAGCTACAGGAAAAAACAGGGTTGTCTATAGAGAACTGTCGAGTAGTTCATAATTATGATAAAATTTCATTATGATAAGTAGATTTTTACGAAAATATCTTAGTATTGTTTTTGTCATTGCAACACTTTTAGGATCGATGCACCATCATAACGATCTTAAGCAACACAATGATTGTAAGATCTGTACAATTCAATCAAATATTGCCAATGCTGATACTCCTGTTGAGAGACTTTATCTCACGCAATTAGATATATTCTCTGAATCTATTCTCACGCAACTTATATCAATACAAACAGCACAAGTTAATAGCTCGCTTTACGCCCGAGCACCTCCTTTTTTCTCCTAAATACATCAACAAATAACTATACTAAATAATGAATGGAGAAATATCAGATGAAAAAAATGATATCTTTGTCTCTTCTTGCATGTGCATCACTTATGGCTGATAGTGAAATTGAGGCTATCAAAGCGCAGCTGCAACAACAAAAAGAGATTACAAAAAAATTGGAGTCAAAGCTTGATGCTTTAGATAAGAAACAAAATGAAATCAATGTTCAACAAGAGAAAGTTTTGGTAAATACAAGTGCAAGTTTTTCACAAAATGCTTATTTGCCAGATATTGCATTAATATTGAACATGTCAGCAGTTGGACGTGATGTTGCAAACAGTGATTATGTAAATTTTGCAATCCCGGGATTTATCAAGAGTGGAGACGCTCATCTTCCCTTTAACAAAGAGAGAGGGTTTAATTTTAATTACGCAGAAGTCGCAATGCATGCTGTTGTTGATCCTTATTTTGAGGCTTTTGCATATTTTCATTTGCATCCAGGTGAATTTGAGATCGGAGAAGCCTATGTGCAGACGACCTCTCTTGCTTATTCACTGCGTATAAAAGCAGGAAAATTTAAAAGTAATTTTGGACGTATAAATGCCAAGCATCAACATGCCTGGCATTTTGATTCACAGCCTATTATCTATAAAGCGCTTTTCGGCCCTGATGGTATAAATGACCCTGGTATACAGTTACAGTGGATAGCTCCAACTGATACATATCTTATGGTAGGTGTTGAAGCTCTTCAAGGGAAGAATGAACGAAGTTTTGGGGATACTGAAAAAAATTATCTTTATACAGGATATATAAAATCAAGTATTGATATCGGTGATGAACTTTCTATCTTGGGTGGTGTGAGTTTGGCTCACGGAAAGAATACAACAAGTAATACAACAGATGTTTATGGTATAGATCTGACACTGCGTGAGCAGCTTGGCAGCTACTCTTCACTTATTTGGCAAAGTGAATTTTTACGAAGAAACAAAGATCTAGGATCTCAGACAGATAAGCAGGCAGGCTTATACAGCGAGCTGATCTATCAATATAACAATAACTACTCAGGGGGCTTTCGTTATGATGTTATCACAAAAAACGATACAGATCTAACAGCATACTCGGGAGTAGATACAAATAATTTAGACAGATATACAGCTATGCTTGAGTATAAACCATTTCCAATGTCCCGCCTAAGACTCTCGTATACCTATGACAGAACAAAAGTGATAGCAGGTGAGCGAAAAAATACCAATGAAGTAATGTTAAGTTTAAATATTGCAGCCGGCGCACATGGCGCACATGATTATTAGGAATGAAAAATGAGAAGAATTTTACTACTAACAGTTTTACTAACATCACTGCTTTTTGCAAAGATTAATATCGATGCAAGCTATGCAACAATGGGTGCAGTAGCACAAAGAATAGGTGGAGATAAGGTTAAAGTAACAGTGCTTGGCACTCCAAAGTATGATCCACACTTTATTGTTCCAAAGCCATCACTCCTTGCAAAATTGCGTCGGGCTGATTTATTGATAATGAATGGTGGAGGTTTGGAGCTTGGATGGTTGCCACCATTGCTGAGAAATGCAAATAATGCAAAAATTCGTAATGGTGCCAAAGGCTTTTTGGATATGTCACATTATGTGAAAATGATTGATGTACCAAGTTCGGTTTCACGTGCATTTGGTGATGTCCATGCACAAGGAAATCCACACTTTTCAACCGATCCTCATACTATACCTCTCATGGCAAAGGCCATTGCACAAAAGCTTATACTTATAGATCCACAGAATGAAGTGTTCTATAAAGAAAATTATAATAGATTCATTAAAGAGTGGCGAGCATATTTGACAGACTATGATGTGAGAATGCAGGAGTGTAAAACAAAAAAGGTTGTTCAGTATCATGAACTTTTTAATTACTTTTTGAAACGTTATAATATTAAAAGTTATGGAAATATAGAACCACTTCCAGGTATTGCTCCAAGTTCAAAACATACTATTGCTCTTATAAAGAAAATGAAAGAAAATGGTGTGAAAACCATTTTGCAAGATGTCTATCATGAACATAAGACTGCAAAATTCATAGCAGCAAAAACAGGGGCACGTGTCTTGATTATCCCACATGATATGGGTGCTGACGGTAGTAGAACACTTGAAGCATTTTATAATAAGATAGCACAGCAAATATGTCAATAATAGAGATTTTATGGCCTGCTTTTGTGCTTGCTATTGCCCTTGTCCTGATCCACTCTATTTTTGGGCTTGAGATAATCCGCCGTGGTGTGATCTTTACTGATCTTGCCATCGGGCAGATCGCTGCTGTTGGAATGGCATTGAGTGTCGCTTTTATGCAAGGTGAATATCAGACGCTTATGACATTTGGCTTCGCATTCGTAGCAGCACTATTTATTACATGGGCAACAAAAAGAGTGCAAAAAGTAGAAGCCTTTATCGGACTTTTATATGCACTCGGTATCTCTTCCATTATGCTTGTTTTAGCACAGAGTTCAGAAGGAACAGAACTTTTTTCAAAACTGAGTGCAGCAGATATTTTATTTACTTCAAAAGAGGAACTTTATAAAAGTTTGGTGCTTTATGGTGTTGTTGGTATCGTTATGTTCGTAATATACCCTCGATTAAAAGGAATGCAAAAAGAGGTGCTTTTTTTTACAATGCTTGCCGTTACTGTGACATCTTCGGTTCAATCTGCTGGGGTACTTGTTGTTTTTGCACTTTTGATTGCGCCATCATACGCAGGCTTGATGCAAAAAAAGATTGCTCCATTTTTATTTGCATCGCTCTTTGGCTCTTTTGGTATTCTTATAGCACTTGTAGGTTCTTATCAATTTGATCTCCCTACAGGTTATACCATTATCTTTGTAACAGTTTTCACTTCACTTGTTTTTGTGGTATCATTGAGTTTAAAAAACGAGAGAAGTGCAGAGTCATGAAAAGTAAAATATTAGTCTTTTTACAATTTTTTATTATCTTTTTGATGCTTTTGTCCTTTTTAGAGCCTACACACTATCTTTGGAGTGGCTTGGCTATTTGCATAGCTGGTGTTATCATTGGTCTTGTGGCTATAAATACACATGAGCGTGGCAACTTTAATATTCGTCCAGATATAAAAGAACATTGTGAACTGGTCACTCATGGTATATATGCATATATACGCCATCCCATGTATCTCTCCGTATTGACTATGATGTTTGGGGTAATGCTTATTTATTTGAGTTGGTATGAGATAATACTCTATATTGGTTTGCTTGTTGTAATGCTGACAAAACTTTTTTATGAAGAGTCCCTGTGGCAGTGTCATACGGTTGCATATGAAGAGTATAAAAATAGGACTAAGAGACTCCTCCCTTATATCTTTTGAAAGAAAACCGGAACATATAATTTTGGAAGGCTTATCGTACTTATTATAATAGTTCAAATATTTTGCTATAATAAAGATAAAAAGGCCTTCAATGCGTTTTGCTCTTCTTAGTATTTCCTTGTTTCTTCTTCTTTTTACAGCTTGTAGTGCGCCAATTCCACAACCAGTGGCCGTGACACCTGCAAAAAAAGAGATTAGTTACCTTAAAGAGGTTAAACCGATTTTAAACAAACGTTGTGTTGTTTGTCACTCTTGCTATAACTCTCCTTGTCAAGCTAAATTTTCATCTTTTGAAGGAATTGACAGGGGTGCTAGTAAATTAGCTGTGTATAATGCGACACGTATAAATGCAGTTGATCCGACACGTCTTTTTATTGATGCAAGAACAACACAGCAATGGAGACAAAAGGGATTTTTTTCTTTAACACATTCAAAAGAAAATAATGAAACGCATAATGACTCAATTATGATGCATTTACTTTATGATAAAAAGATGCATCCTGAGATAATAGGGGATTATGAGCCTGAGAGAGATGAACTTTCATGTCCAAGAAATAAAGAAGAGTTGGCAGAGTATTTGGATGATAAGCCAAACCATGGTATGCCATATGGATTCCCAAAAATTAAAGATAGTGAGTATACAACGCTGGCACAATGGTTGCAGCAAGGAGCTAAGGGACCAAGTAGCAGTGAACAAAAAGCGATGCAGACTCCTTCTAAAAATGCTTCTTTAGAGATACAGAAGTGGGAGAAGTTCTTTAATGATCCCGATATAAAACATAAAGTTACCGCCCGTTATCTATATGAACATCTTTATTTGGCACATCTTTATTTTCCTGCAGCAAAAGGGGAGTTCTATGAACTGATTCGATCGTATAGCCCACCGGGTAAGAAACCTGAAGTTATTCCTGCTCTTCGTCCTTTTGATGATCCTGAAGTAGAAAATTTCTATTATCGTTTTAGAAAAATTCACTCAACAATAGTGCATAAAACCCATATGGTCTTTAAACTTGATGACACTGTTTTACGACGATATAATGAACTTTTCATCAAACCCAAGTGGCGAGAAAAACCATACTGTATAACCTATGATACAAAAGTAAGTGCCAATCCTTTTATAGCATTTAAACAGATTCCTGCGCGCTCACGTTATCAGTTCTTACTCGATAATGCTCACTATATCATTATGACATTTATTCGTGGACCGGTCTGTCGTGGACAGATGGCTCTGAATGTAATTCATGACCACTTTTGGGTGATGTTTCAAGATCCATCTTATGATCTGGCTATAACACATCCTGAATTTATCGACGCACAGAGTGATAATCTCTCTTTACCAATAGAGAGAGTAGATGCAAAGCTCACAAGAACTTTTAGTGATCTATATATTGATAAATATAAACAATACTTTATAGCAAAAAAACGTTTTGAAGGATTTTTATATCCTCAAGGTTTTCCATTAAAGGCGATATGGCCTGGAAGGGTAGCATCAGATACTCCAATGCTTACTATCTACAGACATTTTGATTCTGCATCGGTACATAAGGGAATTTTAGGTGAGGAGCCTCGAACAATGTGGGTAATAGATTATGCACAGTTTGAGCGTATTTATTACACTTTAGTCGCAGGATATGATGTTTTTGGTAATGTGTCTCATCAAACAAATATTCGTCGATATATGGATTTTTTACGTATAGAAGGGGAGTTGAACTTTTTAGATTATATGCCTAAAGAGAGACGATTGTCTATGTTGCATTCATGGTATCTCAACGATGATGATATCGATGATTATAAATACAATGAGATTAATTTGATAGGAACGGCTATCAAATATAAAACAGCTTATCCAAAATATGAATTTGTAGATTCACTCTTAAAAAAACGTCTATTAAAAAGTACTGACATCCATTTTGACAGTATGAACTTTAAAGATCCAAGACAAAAAAATCCAACAATGCCAAAAGAGTATAAAACTGTAGAAGATTATATGCAGGCAGCTCGTGCTATCACATTACCGGGGAGCGGTTTTATCTCCTATATGACCGATCGTGGGGCAAATAATATTTTTCTACGTATAGATATGCCTGATGGAACATATGTAACAAGAAATCTTATTATCAACCGTTGGCACGATAATGTGGACTCATTGTTCGATGAAGAGGATCGATTGAACCCTCAAAAAGATACTATGGATATTTTAGATAAAAATATAGGGTCTTATCCAAATGTATTCTTAATTGTAAAATTTAAAGATCTAAAAAACTTTTTGAAATTGATGAAAAATACAACTGGAAGTGATGAAGACATTGCTGAAATGAAAAAATATTTTGTTTCACGCTCAGATAAGAGATTTTGGAAAATCTATGATTGGTTTCAAGAACATTTAAATAAAGAAGAACCTGTAAGAGCAGGGTTATATGATCTAAACAGATATGCCAGAAGACCATGGAGTCAAGAGGAGGAGGAGTAAGGTGGAAGTCACACTTCTTGTAAAATCAATTGCCGGATTGGTGATCATTCTTGGCATTTTGATTTTTCTCTTTTTATATCTACAATCAGCAAAGAAAGAGAAGAAGCTTGTAAAAAATAACGGCAAAAATATTGTAGAGAAAAAAAAGGATGATATAAAACATGAATTAAAAGATCTATTGGCTGTTATTCGTGATAAAAATTCCACTACAGAGGAGTTGTCTCAAGCAGTTGATCTCATCATAAAATATCATGGACATATCCATCCAAAGCTTGGAGCTCGTCCACACCCTGATTTTGATATCTATTCAGAAATTATTTTAAGAATTTGTCGCCATCCAAACACGAACAAAGATATTATTATAAAATTTGATAAGGAATTGGAAAAATATAACCCTGCCTATGTTAGAGAAATTAATGATTCTCTAACAAAAGGGCTTAATTTAAGAGGAATGTGAGTGCTTATGCTTTTCTTCGTGCATCTTTTACCGCACTCAGTAACTCTTTAAAACCTACATCACTTGCATTTTCAACTGTTTTCATCTCATTAAGACATGCTTCTTGCTTACCTTGTTTATGAAATTCAATAGCTTTTTTAATACTTTGATGTACAGCCCTGTGATAGTTATTGATACTACTAATATGTGAAGAGCCTTTAAGCAGTGTTTGGCTCGCTTCACTAAACCATTTACCAAATCGACAACTGTTTTCATCAACAATTGTTGGTGTTTCATCATGGAAGAGTGCTTTGTAACCCAGTAATTTGAGTGAAATATGATCTATTTTACCATTACTTACATGAAGTTCGTTGGTAAGATCTTCTGTATTACTTTTGATTTTTTCAGAGTTCTCAACTACCATATAAATATTTTCTTTAAAAGTATTGAGTGTATCCATCACTTTGGATGTTTCATTCATAAATGTATTACTGATTTCCATCATTGAGTTAGAGTTTTGTTTTAGTCCGTTAATGTTGATCTCAACTTCTTGTGTCGCTTTTTGTGTACGCTCTGCAAGTTTTCTGACTTCGTCGGCAACAACAGCAAATCCACGACCATGCTCTCCTGCACGGGCTGCTTCGATAGCAGCATTTAGTGCTAGGAGATTTGTCTGGTCTGAGATATCTTTAATGAGATTGATGATCTCTGCAATTGACATAACACTGTCATTAAGTGTGTTTGAATCATCTCCAAGTGTATTTGAGTGCTCTTGAATCGTATCGATTGTAGCAACAATATTTTGTGTTTCTTCCTCAACGGTTTGCATTCTTTGTGCAGTTCTTGCATTGAGATCATTAATATTTTCAAGTGTGAGAAGATTCTCTTCAATTGTACCTTGAAGAAATTGTGTACCATCATCATAGCTATGAAGAAGTAAGTCAACAAGTTCCTGTGGAGCATTGGCATCTTGCGTAGTAGCGCTTTGCGCCTGGTTCTGAAGTTGTGAAACCGTCTCTCTTAATTGAGCATTCTCTTGTTCCAGAGCAGAAATCTTACTTTCATACTCCTTGGTGAGTTGTTCTATCTTTGCACTACATCCAAACATTTTTTCGATCCTTCTTAAAATTTAATTGATTATATTCTAACATTTTTACCTAAATATTATCTGTAATGGGTCCTTGAACTGTATAAATATGCAATGCTTCCAATCTGCTAAGCTCCTCTTGACTTTTTACAAAGCTTGCGACAATGACTATGCCCAATGATTTTGTAATAACTTCCAAAGAGTTCATAGACTCCTGTGTCTGGTCAAGTAAAAATGATACATCGGCTTTTATAAATTCAGGGTTAAGTTCTTTAAGGTAGTTAAAATCATTACTCTCTCCTGTAAAAGAATTGATTCCAAACCCAAAATTATATTTTCTAAAAAGATCGACGAAGCCTTTGACTGTTGCTGTATTATTGATTGCAAAAGTATCAGAGACCTCAAAATAGAGCTTAAAGTTCAATTTTTTTGCATGGAGTGCAAAAAGTTTTGTTAGCTCTTCAAAGGCCTTTGAATCTTTTAGAAATTCATTGGAGAGACGTATAGAACATATACTGCCTGCTAATTCACTGTGTTGTATAGTAAGGAGTTTTTTAAGTGCTACGAGATAAAGTTTTCCTACAAGTCCAAGATTAATCGCCGGTGCTATGAAGTCACCATAGTAAAATTGCTTGTCTCTCCCACCGTCGATGGTAAATGTCATAACTTTGTGATTGATCTTTCTTGTTTTTATATCCATAGTCGGCCAAAATTTAAGACTAAAGTAGTTCTTCTCGATAGACTCTTCAAGGATAGCTCTCCACTGCTCTTTTGGCATAGCATTTTTATTATTTTCTTCATAGACATAGATATGTTGTCGCTCATCTGCTTTTGCTTTTGTAAGAGCATCATCCGCACGGGTAAGAAGATCACTGATAGTGACATTTGGACGGTATCTGTATATACCAATATTGATGTAAACATCTTTTTTAAGTATTTTATGCTGATCTAAAAGCTCCAGAAAATCTTCAAAAATATTTTGTGCAATTGCTTGTGACAGATAAGCTTCACAATCAGGAAGCATAAGTGTGAATTCTGTACCATTAACACGAGCAATGAGCTTCTCATCGATTTCATGGCACTCATGTATAAATATATTTGCCATTTGGTGAAAAAAAGTATCTCCCTCTTTACGACCAAGCTGTTTATTCAGTACTTCAGCACCTGAAAGAGCTATGAACATGATACTCCCACCTTCATTTTTTGTTTCAAGTTGTAAAAGTTCTGGAAGTTTAAGCATCAGATAGCGTCGATTAAAGAGTTTTGTCACAGGGTCATTATAGAGTAATTCACGATTTCTTTTTGCAGCTTGATTTGCTTTGTTAAAGATTTCTTCAACTTTTTTCACCATTGCATTCATTGCGTGAGCAACCTCTTTGAACTCTGTTGTATAAGGCTCTTTTTTTTCAATGACAAACTCATTGTTAAGAATCGCTTCTGCTTGATGCTGAATACGTTTTAGTGGTTTAAGAATAAAATGCAGCATTGTACTTAAGATAATTAGAGCAATAGATACAAATATGATAAAGAGGTAAAAAAGTTTTGTAAAGGTTTTGTAAAGTGCTGTATAAACGATAGCAGGGTCTGCCTTAACACTGATTTTCCCGATGATATTCCAGCCTGAGCTTACATCTGAGCTTACTGGTTTTAGTTGGATATTCACAAGTTTGATGAACCAGGGAGGTACACCTTCTGCAGAGTCTTTATCTTCTTGAATATATGTAAAATTGTTCTCATTTGCTTTAAATTCAATGTATTTATAGTAACCACTGTCAAATTCAGAATCTATGACACTTGTTATGAGAGCTTGTTCCCCCTCTGTATCCGCCAGTTTATTACTTAGAGATGATATGTTATTTACGGTGGTCTGGTAGATACTCTCAACAATTTCCTCTTTTGCAGTTTGAAAATTGATGAGCATTACCGAGCCTAAAATCGTGATAATCATCAATGCAAACGTCAAGGCCATCTGTTTAAATAGTGTCATAATTTTTTCCTTTTCATATTGGCTTCTAGTTTTTTCCATTTTTTAGATTTAGGACCTGTATCTCCATTTATCATCTTTATAACCTTTATAAGGTCTGATCTACGTGATGCGGGTAGAACAAGTCTATTATTATTTCCCAAAATGAGAATATCTTTTTTTGTTTTTGGTTTTAGAACTTTGAAGTATGCCAGTACCATATGTGAACTCTTTTTACCTCGCCTGCTTTTGTAAATAACATAGGTAAATTTCATTCTGTGTGGATCAACACCAAGTGCTTTTAAAATATAATATTTTGCTATGGTATAATCTTCACAGTCTCCCTTATTCTTGCCAACAAACTCATATAGTGTAGCCCAGTAGTCACTAACACCATATACCTGTTGATCGCTGGCATATTTTATAAAATTCACCCATGTATTTACAACATTTAGTTTTTTGATATCACTTGCATGATGGAGCCCTTTTAGCAGTGAAGTGTCTATATCGATAAATCGATTTTTTGCAAAAGGGCCATATTTTTGAAGTGCACGAGTCTCTAGCTTTTTTGTGATGAGTTCATCTGCATGGAGATAAGATATCATCAAGAGAAATATCAAAAAGTGCTGCGCTATCAACTTCATAATTTAATTATACACTTTTTAGAGCTGTCTTTTATTAAACCCTGATGAGCCAAATTTTGCTTGAATTCCAAAATCTTTTGCATAGGCTTTGAGATAGGATGGCAGAGCTCTGCCTTTGAGTTTCATCATATCTTTAAGCATTACGTGAGCAACCTCTTCTTCACTCAAACCTTTTATTTGCGTGAGATATGTAAAGAGAAGTTCTCCCTGTCTAGGCAGAGAGATTTTCCATGTAGAGTCAGTCTGTTTGTAAATCCATAAAGAAAAGGCATAAAAACTTTTATAAGCACTTTCATTTTCCCATAATATCAGGAGTGATTGTTTGAAGTTTCCAGAGTTATAGTAGAGATCCCAAAACCGTGCAAACCGCTTCATAATTTGAATATCTTTAAAATCTAGCTGATTATTTTTTAAGATATCATAAGGAGGTATGTCACTGTAGATCATACCATGATGGGTATCATGTCTTGTAATATGTGTACCAGAGAGTTTTTTAAGTATTCCGATCTGGATTTCACAACTGCTTAAGTGTATTAACTCATCAAGATTGCGTCCAAAACTCTCCAGGCTCTCTCCGGGAAGCCCTACAATCAGATCCAGGTGAATATGTGCTGTTGTCTCATTTTCTAAAAAACTAATATTTTGTTTGATCTTGTCAAGTTTAAGCTGGCGTGAGATATTGTTTGCTACTTCAAGATTAAGGGTTTGTATACCAATTTCCAGTTGCAAAGCTCCCTTGGCAAAGCATTGGATTTTCTTACGTAAGCTCTCCGGGAAGTGATCAGGAATAACCTCAAAATGGGCAAAGTATGGTGGCTCTTTTGCCAAAAAAAAGTCCAGTATTCTATTAGCAGTGTTCATATTAAGGTTAAAAGTTCTGTCAACAAATTTAAAGTTTCTTGCCCCTCTGTGCCAAAGTATTTCAAACTCTTGTAGTACTTTGTCCAAATCGAATGCTCGTACTTTTTCATCCATAGAAGAGAGACAAAATTCACACTCAAAAGGACAACCGCGTGAGAGCTCTACATAGAGATAGCGGTTTTTTATATCATGATCACTATAGTACTTGTAAGGAAGTTCTATGCTCTTTAAGTTTGGAATACTCATACGAATGATACGCTGTTGGGCCGTATTGTTATGGATATCTTTGCAGAGTTGATAAAAGGCCAAATCACCTTCACCTTGAATAATATAGTCTGCCAAGTCAAAATTCACACGAAACGGAAGATATGTAACTTCCGGACCACCAAGTACTATTTTTATATTTGGTGAGACCTTTTTTAAAATGTGAATGAGTTCATGTATTTCACTGGCATTCCAGATGTATACACCAAGTCCAATAATATCAGGATCTGTATCGAGCAATTTTTCAGCTACACTTTGTAAGGCATCATTGATGCTAAATTCCAAGATCTCAGTATCTTTTTGCAGTTCTTGCATATTTGCATACAGATAACGCAGACCGATAGCTGCGTGGGTATAGCGGGAATTAAGAGTACTTAAAATTATTTTCATAAAAGAAGTGTAGCATAAAAAGAGTTTTTTGGATGAAAACAGCCAAGAGAAATAAAAGGGGAAAAACTTGGCTGTTTAAAAAATTTATAGGAGTATATGTCTCGATTATGAAAGGGGGAAAACATAATTGAGATATAAAATTATATGAAGTATAAGTTAATATTAGGTAAATAAGAACTAAAAGTTATATTTCTCCCTCTCTTAGACTTCTGTCTTTGCAATTTTTTTATACTCCTCAAGCATCTCATCAAGTTTGCTAAAGAGTACTGCAGATGAATCTTCCATAACAGCAAAGTTTTGAGTAATAATTTTTGGATGATCATATTTGACAACAGTAGCATCTTGAACATATTGCATGTTTTTAAAGACCATGTTGTGAACAGTTGCGTGTGGTGTATCCATCTCTTTGAATGCTCGTGTATGTCCAAAACGTTCTTTTCCAAGACCTGTATACCATTGACCCATACGACAGTTGTGATGATCAGGAAATGCACGTTCTTTGTCTTCATTTAAAATTGCGGAGTAAGCATTCGATTTAAAGAGAATATGATCTACTTTTACAAGTGTAGTAAAGAGACGGTTTTGTATAGTTACTGCTGAGGTAGATGCTTCAGTTGCTAAAAGATTAAGATCTTTAAATGTTGCTTCAAAATCATTAATAACAGAACTTGATTCCTGGGCGATATCACTGATCTCATCGGAGTTGCTACGCATATCATTTGCTTCTTGTTGCAGTGTTGAGATTGTGATCTCTATCTCATTTGTTGCTTTTTGTGTGCGTTCTGCGAGTTTTCTTACTTCATCAGCAACAACAGCAAATCCACGACCGTGTTCACCAGCACGTGCAGCTTCAATGGCAGCATTAAGGGCAAGGAGATTTGTTTGGTCTGCAATATCTTTAATAAGCCCTATAACTTCAGAAATCTCTTGACTTCTTCCCTCTAAATTCACAATACCTTCATGAGATGATGCAATAAGTTCAACCAAAGAGCTTAGTCTTTCACCGATTTCAAGTACATTTTTAAGTGATTCAGAAGATTCTTGAGCGGTTTTTTGAGAGACTTCAACAATTTCACTTGCATCGCTTGAAGAACGCGTAAGATCTTCTTGGATAATACTGAGTCCTTTTGCTACACCACCTCCAAGTTTTGTGAACTCATGGGACATTTCACCCTTTATTTTTGTTTCATAGCCACTTGCAATCGACATTATAGCTTTATTGACAGTCTCTGCAGTTGTTTTAAAAATACCCTGAAGGCCCTGTGGGTAGGTATGACGATATGTTTTTCCGTTTGATGCAGCCTCAATTGTTGTTGCAATATCTCGCATAAATGCTTCGAGTTGGTCAAGCGTATCATTTACAGCCCATGCAATTTTTGTATTGTCAGAGTTATTATTTGCTATATGAGTTATACGGTCTTCGAGTTTTCCTTCTGCTGCATTACAAAGCACTCTTTGAATATCTGCAATGACTTTAGATTGATTGTTTGTGTTAGTTGTAGAAGCAGGAATAAAAAGTGATACTACAAGAAGTAATAAAATAATGCCACCAAAAAGGTAGTTTGCACTGATAAGCAAATATACAGAGCTAAACAGCAGTGTGACAAACAGCAGTAATGCCTGATTATTTTTGAATAGAGATGATAAGTTCATCGTAACTTACTCCTTCTTTGTGTATTAGATCGTTTAAAATTTTTTCTCCAGCAGCTATACCACCGCTGCGTTCTGCTTGTAACATCTGTTCATAAAGTGGTTTTATAATTTCAAGTGCTTGCGGATTCGGTTTTCTTCTTACTGAATAGTACCCGATAATATTGCCTCTTGCATCAAGTGAAGCAGTAACATTGGCATAGACCCAGTAGGCATTGCCATTTTTTGTTTTGTTTACAACATAGGCAAAGATCTCTTCCTTATTTTGAATGCGATCCCATAAAAGTTTAAAAACCGTCTTTGGCATATCTGGATGTCTTACAATATTATGAGGTTTTCCAAGAAGTTCTTCTTCTGTAAATTCCGCCATATCGATGAAGATTTTATTTACATAGGTAAGACGACCTTTAGTATCTGTTTTTGATACAATGAAGTCATTCTCATTCATCTCTCTAGTCATATTTTCCACCTTGTTTTTTAGTGTTTTTGGGTGATTGAAAGTATTTTACCATACTTATTGTTACAAAAACGTTATAATTGATTTTATGTTTATTCTCTTATCACTTTTTTATTATTTCTATTTTTCTATAGTTGGTATCTATATTATTTTTTTACCAAAGGTCCTTGATGGTGTTGGATACAGTGCAAGCGAAATAGGTATTGTCTTTGCTGCAGCACCATTAATTCGTTTTATTTTGCCATTTTTATTTATACGCGGATTGGAGTTGAACTCTAAGATATTTAATGCCTCTTTAATTCTAGTTGTACTCAGTGCACTCTCTTTTTATCTCTCGTTGGAATATTTTTATTTTTTACTGCTATCAAATATTGCTTTGGGTATTGGTTTAAGTCTTGTTTTGCCCTATGTCGAGTTAATTTCTCTTGATGCTATTGGAAAAGAGCGTTATGGAAAGGTACGACTTTTTGGTTCTTTGGGTTTCATTACGGTTGCATTGGTTCTGGTGAAATTTCTTTCCTCAGCTTATGTGGCTTTGGATTTTTTGTTTACTCTAACACTTATTATGACAACAGTGGCCTATTTTGTGCAGCAAAACACTCTTGAAGATAGTTCTTTGCAAGAGCAAAGTTTTGTAAATGATATTGATTTATTACGTGATTATAAGCTCTGGATTGGACTTTTGCTGATGCAGACAAGTTTTGGTTCTTTTTATAACTTTTTTACAATATATGAGACTGACAGAGGTATATCGTTAGATATGACCATTTATCTTTGGAGTTTTGGGGTAATTGTTGAAGTTGGAATGCTCTTTTTTCAGGGAAAATTTCTGCGTAAAAATCTTTTGAGTGTTTTACAAATAACCATCTTTGCAACGATTATTCGCTGGTTTTTGGTTTTTGCCTTCCCCGTAACATTACCTATACTCTTTTTTGCACAATCTTTACATGCACTCAGTTTTGCTCTTTTTCACTCAGCGGCCATTTCGTATCTTTTTGCACATTATAAACACAAAAGTCTGGCACAACAGTTCTTTTCAGGTATTACGTATGGTATGGGGGGACTTTTAGGAGCACTTTTGGCAGGATTTGTTTATGAATATTTTGCAAATTATCTTTTTTTGAGTTCATCAGTTATGGCATTTTTTGCATTTTTAATGATAACATTTTATAAGAAGGAGCAAGCCTCACTTTCATGAGGCTTTTAAATATATGAAGTTTACAGAGTTTTAGAAGTCTGCGATTAGATTGAAAGTTAAGGTTGTGTCTGTACTTTTTTTACTAACAGGCGGACGATTTGCATAGTCAACCTTATAGGAAAGACCGGCAGAAAATATATCTGAAATTTTAGAACTGATAGCACTTTTAGAATATACAAAATAGTTGTCTGTCTGATCGAAATCACCTCGTATACTTAAATCTTGATTGAATTTCAATGTTTTTGTAATTTTGTATTCATATTCACCTTTTAGTCTGTAAGCCGCATAATCGAGCTTTTTACCAGGAAGTGCCGTATATGTCGGAACACTGTAAGGATAAGGGATAATAACACCATTTACATCTCTGCGAAGATCCATTTTCTGATCTTGTGAATAAAGGATATTTCCAGAGAGCGTCAAAGTGTGTTGTTCTGTAAGAATCGCTTTATATTTTGCACCGGGGCCTGTATAAAATTGGTAATCATAACCAGAGAATCTGTCAGATTTATAACCAACAAGATAATCAAATGCGAATCTGTCTGTAAATGAGTAATTATAGTTAAGTTCAATAAGGTATTTATTTTTTGTTTCAATACCGTCGTCGTCGGCATATTGGCCATCAAAATGAACTTCACCTTCATGTTTTCCCCACGCTTTTTGTACTTTTGCCTCAAGATTGAAAGTTTTGGTTTTTGTATTTCCATTTGTCTGGATATATCCAATTTCAGCATGTGTTTTTAATGGTGTTACTTTTACATCTTCTGCGTGAGCTGTAATAAAAAGTGTTGATGCCAAGAGTGAACTTAGTAGAATTTTTTTCATATTTTTCTCCTATTTTGTTGAAATTATAACGTAGAAATATGAAGAATTAGTGAAGTTTTTGTTTGATACGTTCTATCTCGCGTGAGAGTTGATAGTAGATGTTTTGATGTGAAGAGTTGGTTCTAAAAAGAAGTTGGCGATATTTAAGATAGTTTAACCATACGTTTTTACTTGGTTTGACTCTGCCTCTCTTGCTTAACTCAAAACTTACAGCAGCATTTATAAAGCCTTTTAGCAACTTAATTTCGTTCTCTTCTTCAAAGCGTCTAGGGAACCAAAGCTCTTCTAAGATTTCATGCGCATCATAAAAACGCTCTTCATATAAACATGTCCGGAACTCTGTAATTTTATTCTTCATCATAGTTGTCTAATAATTGCATATTTTTGCGCCAGTATCCTCGCCCGCCTTTGAGTGAAATGCAGTGATGATGTGGAAATTTCTCTTTATACTCTTTGAGCCTATCAAGTGTTGCTTTTCCTGTATCGCAATAAAAAACAAAGATACTTCCTTCAGGATACTCTTTAAGTTCATAAGGATTATAGGTAATGGTGTGTGCCTTTTCAATAGGAGAGAGAATAGTATCTACAAGTACTACATGCTTTCCTTCTCTCTCAAGACGCTTTTTATTTTCTAAAAACTCTTTTTGAGTCCATTCATTTGGATAATTCATACTATAATTATATAGTGCATATGTTAGAGTTAATTTAAAAAATAAAAGCAAAAGGAAGTTTAGTGCAAAAACCAATAAATGATTTTTCACTTTTTGAAGAGATATGGCATGCTATATCTCATGGGTTTGGACTTTTTTTAAGTACTTTTGGCTTTGGAGTTTTGGTCGGTATTGCCTTTGAAGATGGTAATAAGTCCAAGATCTGGACTTCTATAGTTTTTGGTATCGGTCTGCTTATCATGTATGGGGTTTCTGCTTTATATCATGCTGTCCCCCATTCTAAATATACTCTCAAGGCACGCTTACAAACTTTAGACCATGCTTCCATCTATATTTTGATTGCAGCAACATATACTCCTGTTTCAATAATTGGTGTTGGTGGCCTGTTTGGTTGGGTATTGTTTAGTATAGCATGGTCTTTTGGTCTGCTTGGTATTTATTTGAAATTCGCTTATCCGAATCGATTTGAAGTCTTTTCATTAGTTTTATACGCTGTTTTGGGATGGATGATTATTGTTGCATATAAGCAACTCATTGATAATACCGGGATACTGCCTTTTTCTCTTCTGTTGACAGGAGGTATTATATATACATTAGGAATATATTTCTATGCAAAAGATAGTCTGAAACTAAATCATGTAATATGGCATCTTTTTGTAGTTGCTGGAAGCATTTTTCACTATTTTAGTGTTTTTTTAATCATAAAATAGGCTAGAATTACACAATGGCAAAGAAAAATAAAAAAAATTCTAAAATAAATCAGAGAATACGAAAATATTTTGATGGTGATCCGTTTGATGTTGGCATACAAAGAGTTGAGAGTAAAACACTCAGTGAGCTTTTTGCTGCACTTGGTATATATGATATAGAACATAATAAGAAGCTGATGGTTAAGACACTGCGAATGATCTGGTCTGAGGCTGAGAGTATCATGCGTCAGGATATCTTACATTTTTTTGAAGCAGATGGGCAAGTCTATAAATCGGATAAACCTAAAGATGAACCACACTTTAATCGCCAAGAGAAGATAGAAGTGATTCTGCAAGAGTTGGATGTCAGTGCAGAAGAGGCACTGCGTCTGCGTGAGGCATTTGCTACTGTCCGTGCGAAAAAGATCACGATTGAGAAGATGGAATCAAAATTACGTAATATTCGTTTTGAACTTAAAAAAGAGAGGATTGAACGTGAACTTGAAGGCTTCTTTGATCTTGATGATACCTTTGAATTTAATGCCTCTTTAAAATATGAACTCTATGATCAGTTCTTTCATAAGATCCTAACACTGCATACAAAACCTTACTCATATGCATTTATAGAGGAGACTCCTTATGAAGAGATATGTCAAAAAATAGCTGAGGACAAGGCTAGGACTGTAACAGAGAAACAAAAGAGTATAGATACTTTTTTACAAAATTTAAAATATCCTCATGCATATTTAAGTACGAAAGAGATTTTGGATTCGCTTCGGGCCTCGCCTCCTAAGACAAGACTAACATATCCCTTGGTTAGTGCAAAGGTTTTAAAACGTATTGTTAGTGAAAAGGTCAGTGCAAAAGAGATAGAGTTGCATAGTGAAGAAGTACTGATTGTTGTTAATGAACATCTTAGTTTGCCATATTCAGTGCTTGAAATTACATATAATCTTGAACTTCATATTGAACTTGACGGATTGCTTGAAGAGATATGGAACTCACGACGTTTTAATTTTGATGCTCTGCAGAGTGAGGCTAAAAAAGAGCATGAAGAGGAGTTTTTAACAGAGTTGCGTGAGCTCATTGATGAGTGCCAAACTTATGCAGAGTTACTTCATCTGACGCAAGAGGAGCTCCATGCAAGAGTATATGAATTTGTTTTAGAACTTCTACCAAGAACATTACATCTCACGCAAAAGATCAAGCGTAAAATAACAAGAAGATTTTTACACTCTATTCAAGGTGAATTGATTAAGAAGCAGCGTCAGGAACTCTTAGCGCGTACTATTCGTGATTTTAAAAATCTTTTTCCGATTGCACGAGGTATGAAGCGCAAACTCATACTTCATATTGGACCAACAAACAGTGGTAAAACCTATACAGCTATGAAAACTTTAAAAGAGGCAGATACTGGATATTATCTTGCACCATTGCGACTTCTCGCACTTGAGGGGTATGAAAATCTTAAATCTACAGGTATTGAAGCCTCTTTGATAACAGGTGAAGAACAGATACTCGATGAAGATGCGACACATATCAGTTCAACGATTGAGATGATGAACTACGATGTGGATGTGGATGTTTGTGTAATCGATGAGGTGCAAATGATAGATGACCGTGACCGTGGCTGGGCATGGGCAAATGCCATTATAGGAGCTCCGGCATCTGAGGTGATTATGACAGGTTCTGCAAATGCCAAAGATGCAATTGTTGCACTTGCTGATTATCTTGGTGAAGAGTTGGAGATCATAGAGTTTGAGCGAAAAAATCCCTTGGAACTTTTAGAAAAACCAACAGATATTCAAGAAATTGAAGCAGGAACCGCAGTTGTTGCTTTTAGTCGAAAAGATGTACTTAAGTTGAAACAACGTCTCTCTGTAGAGTTTAGTGTAAGTGTTGTTTATGGAAATCTTTCTCCTGAGGTAAGACGTGAAGAAGCTCGACGTTTTCGTGAAGGGGAGACTCAGATTTTAGTGGCAACAGATGCTATTGCTATGGGAATGAATCTTCCGATAAAAACTATTTTATTCTCAAAAGCAGAGAAGTTTGATGGTGTTTCTCAGCGGAATCTTTTTCCTTCGGAAATCCAGCAGATCGCCGGTAGAGCAGGACGTTATGGATTGCATGAAAATGGATATGTTGGTGCTTTAAATAAAGAATCGCTCTCAATCATCAAGAAAAATTTTCTAAAAGAGCCGAAAAAAATAAAAACTCCTTTTAAAGTAATGGCCTCGCTCGATCATATTAGACTTGTAAGTACAATCTTAGAAGAGAATTCACTCGAGGAAATTTTACGCTTTTTTATTAAGAATATGGAATTCAACGGTCCTTTTTATGCAGCAAGTCTTGATGATATGCTTGAGGCTGCACGTATAGTTGATGCATATGACCTGGATATTACAATGAAATATCATCTTGCATGCGCACCACTTACTTTAAAATCTCCATATATTATTGAAGCCTATGAGAGCTATATCCATGCTTTGGAAAAAAAAGAGCCTGTATATTATCATCCACCACGCCTGCAAGGTACACATGCTCAAACATCTGATGAACTTTTGCGTGCAGAAGATATGGTTAAGGAGATATCTCTTTACCTGTGGCTATCTTACAGATTTGGTGATTATTTTGTTGATGAACAAAAAGCCAGACGTTATAGAAGTGTATTGAATCGATATATAGAAAACACATTGCAACAGACACAGCTTGCACAGGTTTGTAAACTTTGTTCAGTACCCCTACCACTGAATTCAAAATATGCAATCTGTCAATCTTGTTTCCGCAAGAACTATACACATAGACGAGGACCTAGACGTTCTCGTTAAAAGCTAACTAACTTTTAAACTCATCTATGGTTGATTGAAGTGATGAAGCTACATCAACAAGTTTTTGCAGATCATCTTCAATACTCTCTACACTTGTTTTATTTGCAGTTGAGAGTGCTTCTATGCTGGAGATATAGCTGATGATCTCTTTAATGTTCTGGCTCATTTTAACACTGTCATCTTTTGATTTTTGAGCAACTTGTGTGGAACTCTCCATAGCATCTGTTGTTATGTTTATTTTTTCTTCAACATCATCAGAAACACTGGAAAGAGCTTCAATATTTTGAGCATTATTTGCCATTTTATCGCTAACATCATTAATAGCTTGAACAATACTGCTCACACTGATATCTATTTCACTCAGACTTTTTTGTGTTCTTTCCGCTAACTTTCTTACTTCATCTGCAACAACGGCAAAACCACGACCATGTTCTCCTGCACGTGCAGCTTCAATTGCAGCATTAAGCGCAAGTAGATTTGTTTGTTCAGCTATATCGTGAATGATGTTAAGAACATCTTTGACCTGGTCTGCATCATTTTTTAATGCCGAGAGTTCATCTAAAAGTTCTGATTCTTTCTCTACAAAACTTGAAATTTCACTGCTTAGGGTGTAGAGTGAATCTTTAGCTGTGAGAAGCTCTTTTTCTGCTGCTTCAATTTGTTCTTGAGTTTGGCTTGCTGCCTCAATGGTTTCATCAAGAATTACTTGAATCGAATCACTTTTACTTGCGGTTTTTTCTACAAGTTTTCCTTCTTGTTGTGTACTTTCTCGGATAACATGCGCTGCATTTTGAATTTCATTTGCGATCTCTTTGTTCTGTTGACCAAGAGATTTTACATCATTAACTGTTGATTGAATCATCTCTATAAATGTGTTCACTTCGTGTGCAGTCTCTCCAAATTCGTTACCTTTTTTTGCTTCAAGGCGTTTTGTGAGATCTTTTTCACCACTGACTAAATCAGCAATTCTTTGTTTAAGGATGCGCAAGGGTGTAAAGATCTCACGAAGAAAAAAGATAGATGCCAACACAGCAAAAAGGATACCAGCACCTACAAGTGAAATGAGTAGAATAACATTTGTTCTTTCTATATCTGCATCATTCTTATCAAGGGATAAAACCAAGTCCATCGCTCCAAGTGCATCTCCCTCTTTTGCATTATAATGACATTGCAAACATCTCTTTTCAGCTACCATTGGACGCAGCATACGAATATTGTGATGCCCATCCTCATTTTTTTCAAGTACCTTTGTCTCTTTATTTTGTATGATAGAGCGGAGTAAAGGATCTTGTGTATACTTTTGATCTGGAGAGTAGGCTTCTATAACAGCTTTTGATTTTACAATTTTTAGATCTTCGATACCGTCAATTTTTTTTGCTTCTTTAAATGTATGATTGACAAGTTCAGGATCACCCATCATCATACTTGTCGTCATTGTTTGAAAAATTGATTGACTGATCATCTGCAATGATTTTTTTGCCGTTTTATTGGAGAGATCTTGTAATGTTGATGAGAGATAATAGGAAATAGAAACCAAACCTATAATACTCAAAGAGAGGATTGAAACGATAACTTTGGACTTAACAGACTGCAACATAAAAAATCCTAACAAGATTGTCTTTTCATTATTGTAGCATAAATTTTTTACATAGAATATATAAGGAGTTCTATCTCTTGCATAAGTTCTTTATTTGTAATACCGTTGTTGCGGGCATAGGCAAGTGCAGCACCAGCGCCTACACCCTCTTTGGCTTCTCCTTCATCATATTTGTGCAAAACAGGGATTTCAGAATTTTCAAATGAGAATGTTGTGTAGAGTGCATGGGGTGTATAGCTGAGTTGTTCTAGAATATGTGCTATATTGGAATGTTCATCTTTTGCAACCCATTGTGTAGTAGCAAGAGTAATGTTCTCATCTTTTATACGCATTAAGAGATCCTCACGCAGGGCATCTGCTATGAGTAGACAAGCTGCCATTTGTGTTCCACCTGCGAGTACAATATGAAAGCGACGAGAGGCCTCCAAAATAAAACCTGCGCAAAACAGTAGCATATTGTCACTGACAATAGCTAATTTTTCAAAATTGCTCATATTGTCATTAATAAGACTCAGGGCTGCATCAATCGTATGCTTTTTAATATTATGTGGAACATTTAAAAAGCTTGAAGAGAAGTCATTGGCTACATTATATCCAAGTGCAAGAGCTGATGCTGTAGCAGTTGTTGTGCCAGCAGGCGTACTCTCTCCCAAGATAAGATAACTTCCTTTAAGCTCATAGCTCTTCCCGGCACTACGCCCTTTGTCAAAGATTGCTTTTGCATCAATATTGGCACCCTTGTCGATAGCTTGTGATGGTTCAATATTAAAATCATGAAGCAGGCAATTTTGTGGTTTTTTAACAAGTCCCAGATCAAAAATTTCAATTGTTGCAAAAGGAGTGAGATTATGAGTTGCACGGGTGATAAGTGCAGGGGTTGGTACGCCTGTCGGTGTCTCTGCCAATTCTGTTAAAGAAAAAACTTTTTCAGTAGAAATAAATTCGGCATCCAAAGTTGGTGTCAGTGAAATCATACCTGGTATACCGGCTTGGGTGATTCCTTCAATCTCACAGGTCTGTGTTACACTTGCAGCTAAAATAAAATCTGCTTTTCCTTGTGGTATTTTATCTATTGTATCTGTTAATATATTGAGTGTCTGCATGAAAATTTAACTTTTTTGCTCAATTTTACCTAAATAACAACTAATATGTATTAGTATTTTACGAAATAAACTAATATATTTAAGGAATAGAGATGATCACTACAACGGAATTAAAAGAAAAGCTGATTTTGGGTTTAAATCTTGAAGATATTTCAGCACAAGAGATTGAAGATGATATGGCTCTTTTTGGAGATGATGGTCTTGGACTCGATTCGGTCGATGCCATAGAATTGACACTGATTATTGAACGAGAATTTGGAGTAAAAATTACGAATATGGCAGATGCGGAATCAATTTTTGCCAATGCTGCTTCCCTTTGCAAGTATATTAATGAAAATAAGAACTAGATAAGAATGCAAGAGTTAGAACTCCCACATGGAGATTTTTTAAAATTTGCAAAAAAAGTTTTAGAGAAGAAACACGGTGTTGCTCGTGTACTTATCGAATTTCCAAAAACTCCTTCTCTTGGTATGTTTATAGAGGCTGCTGCACAAAGTTGTGCAGCATTGAATGAGCGCGAAGAAGTCCAAGAAGCTTATTTGGTTGCATTAAAAAGTATAAAATTACACAATTCTGTAACAACAAAAAGATATGAAGTTCTGCTAAGAGAAGAATTTACATTAGAAAAGATGATTTATATAAAATTTGAAGTTACAGATAAAGATACGAAGATCGTAGATGGCTATTTAACAATAGCCATCCAATAGAAAGTAAGATTCTACTCTTAGATTAAATTATTCCTCTGACACCGAGTACTTTGTCATTTTTAAAGACAACTATTGCAGTTGAAAATCTATGGTGCCAATATTTCCAATTGTTCGCTTTTAGCGATGGTGTTTCATGAAATGGAGGATATCCTCTGGCTAAGAGTACTTCATCTTTTGTCATTCCAATTAAGACATTCCCATGTTTAATGGCTTTAGCATGTTTGTATTTAGACAAGTCCACTGGTTTTTTTGCAAAAAGACGTTTTAACATTTGAGAAGTATTTGCATGTGTATACTTTGTGTAGACCAAATAAGTAACTTCTTGACCATTGTACTCAAATACAATCTCTTTTGAATCGGCTTTAAGCAGTCTAACCTTTGAATTTATAGGAATAAGGAATCCTCTTGAATAGTTCGTACCATAAACATGGTTTTTTTCCATCCACATAGAGACTTGAGTATAAACCTCTGCCTGATTTTGAATAAGAGCATCTTGCTCTGGTGACAACTCTGCATCTACTGCACATCCACTAACCATAAAAGTTAATAAAAGTGCCGTTATTACGTGTAACATGTACTTCATTATATCTCCTTAAAATTTAATGTATTGTAATTAAATAAAACTTAACAACCTTTTAATATTTTTTTTTCAACTAAATTAAGATAAAATCGCTTTACGATTAGAGGTTTTTGGAAAGGTTTGAATGAAAAAGGTTTTAGTGCTTTACTATTCGCAGAGTGGTCAGTTAGAAGAGGTCGTTAAGCACTTTATCTCTAAATTGCCAGATGTTGATATAAAAGTAGATCTTAAAAAGATAGAACCGAAAAATAAATTTGCTTATCCGTGGGCATTTTATGACTTTTTTGATGAATTTCCAGAGTCTGTTTATTTGGATGGATGTGAGGTTTATCCTATAAAAGATATTGAAGATGATTATGATTTAATCATTTTGGGATATACTGTTTGGTTCTTATCGCCATCCTTACCAGTTACCGGATTTTTAAAATCAGAGCAGGCACGAGAGATTTTTAAAAACAAACCTGTTATCACTTTAATTGCTTGTAGAGATATGTGGGTTATGGCACAAGAGAAGATGAAGATGCTGCTGCGTGACCTTGATGCCAAACTCGTTGATAATGTTGTGCTGACTGACCAGGGTAAGAGTATATATACTTTTTTTACGACTCCAAGATGGCTTTTAACCGGTAAAAAAGATAAATTTTTATTTTTTCCACCTGCTGGTATTGCACAAGAAGAGATTATTGCAGCAGAGCGTTTTGGAGAAAGATTGAATCAAGCACTTAAAGCAGATGCAGAAAAATCTAAACTACCTATGTTAAAGGGCTTAAATGCCGTTAATGTTAATGGAAAGCTTATAGCTACAGAAAAAATAGCAACGAGAAGTTTTATGGTCTGGGGTAAACTTATTAAATTTTCTGGTCCAAAATACTCATTTGGTAGAAAGATTACAATAACAGTTTATTCAATTTTTTTATTAATGCTTGTTTTAACAATTGTTCCTTTAAATATTTTGATCAGGAAAGTACTTTATCCCTTTCAAAAAGATAAGATTCGCTCTTTAGAACAATATTTTGAACAACCAAGTGGTAAATAGGAGAAAATTATAGAAGTATATATTAATAGAGTAAGTGCATACTTACCAAATAGTCCGATCGATAATGATTCAATGGAAAGTGTGTTGGGACAGATTGGTCCACGTCCTTCAAGAGCAAGACGTATAATATTGAAGTCAAATAAGATTACTTCACGTTATTATGCGATTGATCCATTGACAGGAAAAACAACACATTCAAATGCACAATTGACAGCAGAAGCCATTCGAAATCTGGGTGATGAGGCAACAACGAAACTTGATCTTTTGGTATGTGGGACAACAGTACCTGATCAGTTAATGCCAAATCATGCTTTGATGGTTCATGGGGAGCTTGGTATTGACCCTTTAGAGGTTGTTTCTACTGCTGGAATCTGTCTAAGTGGTGCTACAGCATTAAAGTATGCATATACAGCTATAAAATCTGGAGAGGCACAAAAAGCCATTTCAACAGGTAGTGAGAATGTTTCAGCGTCGATGAGGGCTCAACATTTCGAAGAAGAAGTGGCGTGTAAAGTAAAGGCTTTGGAAAAGAACTTGGAGATTGCTTTTGAAAAAGATTTTTTACGCTGGATGCTCAGTGATGGTGCAGGTTCATTTTTATTAACAAATAAAGCCAATGAGGATACTATATCTTTAAAAATAGAAAAAATATTTTCTCGTTCTTATGCTAATGAATTAGAAACATGTATGTACAGTGGATGTGAAAAACTTGAAGATGGTAGTATTAGAGGATGGCGAGAATATAATCAGGACGAACTTGTTAAGTACTCTCTTTTATCTATTAAGCAAGATGTTAAACTACTTAATGAAAATATCATTAAGTATACTGTAACCAAACCTCTTGAAGAGATGCTTGAGAAAAAAATGTTTAATCCATCTGAAATAGATTGGTTTTTGCCGCATTATTCGTCAGGATTCTTTAGGGATAAAGTTTATGAGGGAATGAAAAAAGCCGAGTGTGATATTCCTCAAGAAAAATGGTTCACGAATTTAGCATACAAAGGTAATACAGGAAGTGCTTCATTTTATATAATGATAGAAGAACTTTTTAACAGTGCTAAGTTTAAAAAAGGAGAAAAAATTCTCTGTTATGTTCCCGAAAGTGGCCGATTTTCTACAGCATTTATTCTTCTTGAGGTTGTTTAAATGGATATAAAAAGTGTTCCTCAAGATGAAAGTTCTACATATGCCAATAACAAAAAAGCTATCTATGCAGTTGATGAGGACGGTAAAGTAAAGGTGGCTACTTCCTCAGGATGGGAAGCTGAAGAGACAGCTACAAAAGAGGCTCTTTATGATTTACAAGCAAGAGCAAAAGATGCTTATGAGCTTGTAAAGAATGGCCAAAAGTCACCATTATATTTCCATATGTATGATGTTCGAATGGATTTACAGGTACTGAGTGAATCCACAGGCTTTTTCAAATGGACTATCAAGAGAGATTTTAAACCAGAGAAATTTGCAAAGATATCACTAAAAAGGCTTAAAATATATGCTGACGCAATGGGTAGAGATATTAATGAACTACAGCAATTACCAAAGGAAGAGTCATGAGTAAATTTGAGCATAGACACTCTGCACACTGCGAAAGTGGAGTGATGTCTGCTATGCTACGTTGCAATGGACTTGATTTGAGTGAGCCAATGGTCTTTGGTCTTTCAAATGCAATGACTTTTGCATATCTTCCATTTTTAAAGCTTGGAGGAATGCCTCTTATCGCATATAGAAGTATGCCCAAGGCGATTATCAAAAATCTACAAAAAAATTTAAAACTAAAAATGAAATTGGAGACATTTTCTGATGCTGCAAAAGGTCAAGATAGATTGGATGCATTGCTTCAAGAAGGTAAAATAGTAGGTGCACAGACATCTGTATATTGGTTAGAGTATTTTCCTCAGGAGATGCGTTTTCATTTTAATGCACATAACCTTATTGTCTATGCAAAAGAAGATGATGAGTATTTAATCAGTGATCCTGTATTTGAAAATCCGGTAAGGTGTTCTTCAAAATCACTAACAAAAGCAAGGTTTGTTAAAGGGGTTATGGCACCAAAAGGTCTACTCTACTATCCTCAGTATGTTCCAGAAACGATAGATCTAAAACCAATTATTCAAAAGAACATTAAAAAAACTGCAAAAACGATGCTTAAGACTCCGGTTCCAATAGCTGGTCTACGAGGTATTAAGTATCTTGCAAAATCGATATCAAAATTAAAAAGTAAAGATAAACGTTATGCAAAACTTTTTTTAGCGCATATTGTAAGGATGCAAGAAGAGATAGGGACGGGAGGAGCTGGTTTTCGATATATTTATGCATCTTTTTTGCAAGAAGCAAGTGAACTTTTTGATAATAATAGTGTGTTGATCGAAGCTTCAAAAATGCTCTTGGAAGTTGGTGATAAATGGAGAGATTTTGCGCTCGTTGTAGCAAAAGCACTTAAATCTAAAAGAGAAATAGAATATAGTCAGATTGCAGATATGTTGGAGAATATAGCAGATGAAGAGGCTAAGGTCTATAAAAAAATGTTAGAGTTTAAAGGCTGATCTATTGTGATTAAAATAGACTCCTTAACAAAAAAATATGGTGATTTTTATGCATTAAAAGATTTTTCTTTGGAAATTCCAGAGGGAACTATCTTTGGTCTTCTAGGTGTTAATGGAGCTGGAAAAACAACACTTCTTTCAATTTTAAACGGACTCGTGAATTTTGATTCTGGATCTGTAGAAGTATTTTCTTATGATTTAAAAACTCAAAAAAAAGAGATTAAAGCGATTAGTTCGATTATTCCTCAAAATTTAGCATTTTATGAGCAACTCAGTGTTAAAGAAAATTTGGATTTTTTTGCATCTATTCAAAAAAGTTCTCAAGATTCATTACAAAGATCTATAGAGGTCAATAGTCTTAAAGAGATCCTTCATCAAAAAGCATCTACACTCTCAGGAGGACAAAAAAGAAGGCTCAATATTGCAATAGGTCTTTTAAATAATCCTAAAATTATATATTTCGATGAACCGACAGTAGGTGTTGATCCACGTTCACGAGGAGAAATCCTTGATTCTATCAAATCTTATAAAGAGATGGGCATAACAGTTATTTATACAAGTCATTATATGCATGAAATAGAATATCTGTGTGATGAAGTCGCCATTATAAATCAAGGAGAGTTAATCAAGCATGATAAACTGGATAATCTACTTTCAAATCGAGTAAGTGACAAAGTACTTATTGAGACAATTGCAAATGCAAAGACAGCTTCACTTAAAGTCAAGCTTTTGGAAAAAAACTTTATAGAAACGACGCAAGAGAAACTTTGTGAGGTATTGAATATCTTAGATGAAAATGCAATTTTTGTAAAGCAAATAAAATATGGAACTACAGATTTGGAAAATTACTTTTTAAAGGTAACTGAGTAATGTTTCAAGCAATGATCAAAAAAGAGTTTTTACTTCTTATCCGTGATAGGCAAGCCCTTATAGCTCTTTTTATTATGCCTGCTATTTTTATATTAATAATGTCAGTTGCACTTAGAGATCAATTTAAGCAAGAACAAATCAGCTTTAATATTATGGTCCTCGATCAAGCACATTCTTCTAACAGCAAGAAGCTTTACAAATCACTTTTGGAAAATAAAAGTTTTCATCTTACCAATGAGTCTTCGCAAGCAGCTTTGAAAATTATCATACCAAAAGGTTATCTTCAAAATCCAAAGACGCATACGAAATTGCAAGTAGTTGTACTTGACGCCCTTAAAGGCGATATATTGGAAATTTTTAAAGCTAAATTTACAAAAGTACTTTTAAAAAGAGAGATAGCAAGTATACAAGACAAATTAAATCTTATGCTCAAGACAAAAATCAAAAATCCATCTCAAGAGTTGTTGCTCGATGCAGATCAACTTTTTACACTAAGCTACCAAAAAAGTGATGATATTCCAACATCGACGCAACAAAGTGTCCCATCATGGATAGTATTTGGTATGTTTTTTGTTATTATCCCAATGTCTACAGTCTTTATTAATGAACGAAAACAAAATACGCTGGCACGACTTAATTCCATGAACACACCTCTTTGGCTTATGATATTCTCAAAGGTTCTCCCCTATATTGTTGTAAATCAGTTACAGGTAGTGATAATGCTTGGAGTTGGAATTTTCATAGTACCATTGTTTGATACACCAGCATTGCTTATAAATGGGACTGTTGGTGCTATTGCTCTACTTTCATTGGCACTGAGTGTCTCAGCTATAGGGGTAGCTAGTCTCTTGGCTGTTTTAGCAAGTTCTGCTGAACAGGCAACAACAATAGGCGGTATTTTAAATATACTTCTTGGTGCTATTGGCGGGGTAATGGTTCCTAAGTTCATTATGCCAGAAGCAATGCAAAAGCTTTCTCAAATATCACCGATGTCTTGGGGTCTTGATGGATTTTTAGATATCTTTTTAAAGGCAGGTGATATCAGTATGATATTTACAAATGCTTTAATGCTCTTTGCTTTTGGGTTAATAACTTTAATTATTTCTATGATAATATTACAAATACGAATGAATAAGGGATTATAATGGATTTGGATCAATTAAAATATGACCTAAAAGAGATGATCATACAGGAGTGTGAAAAAGAAGATATTGAACCTGATGATGTGCCTGATGATGTCGAACTATTCTCTGATGCTTCTGGTTTAGAACTTGATTCACTTGATGCCTTGCAGATTTCAATGGGCTTGCAAAATAGATATGGGATCAGACTTGGTGATTCAAAAGAGTTTCGTCGTGTTGTAACAACGATAGATGAACTTGCAAAGTTGGTAAAAGCGACAAATGGCTGATATTAAAATTCTTAATTATGCTTTGCAATCAGCGCAGGGAAATCTTCAAAATACAATACATGCAATAAAAAACTCTTCTCTCTCCATCGCTTCAAAGAGAGTTGTTATGCAAGATGAAGATATTGAGATTCCTTATTTTCTCTTGAAAAACAGGGTAGAAGATAACTTTAAAGAGATTTACAAAGCTCTAAAAGATGTTGTACAAGAGAGTATTTCAGGCTTAGATGACATACAAAAACAAAAGACCGCTCTTCTTCTTGGAACATCTTTGGTCGATGCAAATCTTGTAAAAGCTGTAGAGTCTACACTCTATGAGTATAAAAAAACACCCTATTATTCGCAAAAAAGATCTATCGACTCCTTTGGGAAAGATTTAGCTCAGGAACTGGGACTAAACTCTTTTACCATGACTATTTCTACTGCATGTACATCCAGTGTAAATGCTCTTTTAGAGGCGAAAAATCTCATATTAAGTGAAACATTTGAGTATGTCATAGTTGTTGGAGTGGAAATTAGTTCTGATATGATGAGCAATGGATTTTCTTCTATGAAATTACTTTCTAATGACGCTCAGAAACCTTTTGATATTGCTCGAGATGGTCTTGTGCTTGGTGAAGGCATAGCTTCTATATTGATCGGAAAAGGTGATGCTCCCTGGAGTATAAGAAGTGGCTATTCCAATTGTCATTCTGTTAATATTACATCAGTAAGTCCAAGTGGACAAGAGTATGTAGAAGTAATGCAAAAAGCGATGCAAGAGGGTGGCCTTACTCAAAATGATATCACTCTCTTAAAAGCCCATGCGACATCAACACCGACAAATGATCTTTCTGAGATGAATGCGATTGCAGAAGTCTTTGATCCAAGTTTGGATTTTACTGCACTTAAACCTTATACCGGTCATACACTTGGAGCATGTGGTGTTTTGGAACTTGCTATTTTAATTGGTACTATTGAAGATGGGTTTATTCCTAAAACAATAGGGCATACAGTATCGATCAATAGAGACTATATACCACTGCTTGAGCATAAAGCTTTTAACGGTAATGGGATCTTTATGTTAAACTATTTTGGTTTTGGTGGTAATAACACCTCCTTAATTATTCAAAGAGAACTTACATGAAACTATATGTAAAAGCAATAAGTACTTATAGAAGTGACAGAGAATCTTTAGATATTAAAAAAGAGTTAAAAAGAAAGTATAAGTTAGATACAAGGCGTCAAGACTCTTTTATTCATTTAAGTGTTTTTGGAGCACAGAGACTAAAAGAGAGTGCAGAGATAAAAAAAGATGATGAACTTTTTTTGACAAGCGGTGTTGGTAATATTGATGTTATTGCCAGAACAAATCTGGCTGTTATAGAAAAAGGTGAGTTTATAAAGCCATTTGATTTTATAAATATGCTAGGAAATACAACAAGTTACTATGTTGCTACATCTTTGGGGGTTCAAGGAAAGAATATTTTCGATATTTCCGATAGTTTTCCTGTTTTAAACTCTCTAATTCTTATATACTCTTCTCTTTTTCATTCAAAAAAAGAGGCTCTCTTTGGTAGTATAGATTTAATAAGCGAATCAGAAGAGCTTATTAGACGTGTAATGGGTATAGCTATGGATATGCCAGTTGTCAGTAGTGTTAATTATCAAAAACTTTCCTTGCAAAACAGTGATGCTTTGGCAGAATTAGAATTTTCTGCACATAGTTATTCCAAAGAGGAACTCTTAGAGATTGTAAACAGAAACACAGAACGTACTATATATAAATCAATGCGTTGTAAAGAATTTCCATTTCAAGCAAATGATAAATTTTTTGCAACAGATGCAAGCTACTTTATAAATTATGCAATAAGTAATAAAGAGGATATTCTCTATATTGATTTTTTTGAAGGAAGATACAAAATTTTAAAAGTGAGTAATCTCTAATGAAAACATATATCAATAATTATGCTTCACGATCCTGTGCAGGGAATACAACAGAATTAATGAATGCAATTTATAACAAACAAACAGCCATAACGATTGATAACACTTTTATGGAAGATACACCTGTTGGACTTGGAAAAATGCAATATGACAACTTTTTTTCACTCTTAAAGGATGTGGTTCAAGAGGTTCTTGAGAGTTCCAATCTTAAAGATTTTTCAGAAACACTTCTCATTGTCGGCTCGTCAGTAGGTGGTATGGCAGAGAGCGAAAAACATTATTTTAAAGATAAAAACTACACAAACATAGATCCCTCACGCCATCCGATCAGCGTTATAACGGAGGAGTTAGAATCAAAATTTGGGTTTTGTGATACTCGTGCCATTTCCACAGCGTGTACATCAAGTGCCAATGCTTTTTTACTTGCAAAACGACTTATGAGTGTCAATGCCTATAAAAATATTTTAATTGTCGGTGCAGATGCTCTATGTTATACAACTGTTTGTGGTTTTTATGCTTTAAGTGTTCTTGCAACGCAAGAGTGTACTCCTTTTAATGTCAATAGAGAAGGCATGAATGTTGCAGAAGGTATTGCTGCACTCCTTCTTCAAACAACAGCTACTAAAGATTCCATTGAAGTTAAAGGGGTGGGTGCCAGCAGTGATGCCTATCATATGACAAATCCCGATCCTGAAGCAAATGGAGCGATTTCTTGTATGAAAAAAGCTCTTGATGATGCAAATGTAGATATAACTATGATTGATTATATTAATGCTCATGGTACAGGGACACAAGCAAATGATCGAGTAGAAGCTTTGGCCATAGAGAAACTTTTCATATCTGCTCCTCCTGTGAGTTCTACAAAAGCTGTTACTGGTCATACGCTTGGTGCAGCAGGAGCATTAGAAGCTATAATCTCATGCGAAGTAATTAAAAGAGGTATTGTTCCTCCTCAAACAGCACTTCAAGAAGCAGAGAACAGCAATATCAATCTTCCAAAAGAAGCTTTTAAAAAGGATATACACATTGTTGTAAGTAACTCTTTTGCTTTTGGCGGTAACAATACAGCAGTTGTGTTTGGAGAAGTAGAGTGAAAGTAGCAGTCAATATAATAAGTGCCAAAAAGATCTATGCAAAACAAAAAATAGATGATCTTAATGAAAAAAGTATAGTTCCAAAGATGATGATGCGACGTCGTCTTACAAGAAATGCAAAAATAATGCTCTATCTTGCTGATAGTTGTGGCTTTAGAAATGGGAAAATTATTTATGGCAGTGCTTTTGGAGAGCTCGGTGCTACCGTCGGTATCACAGATGCTATTTTAAATAAAACCCCTATTTCACCGACACTTTTTCAAAATAGTGTCTATAACTCAGCACCATCATATTTTTCACTTCTGAACTCTGATAAAGATGAAATCATAACGCTCTCTAATGGGATGAAAACTTCAAAAGATGTACTCAAATGTGCTGCACTTCAATCTCTGATTTCAGGAGAATCTATCTTTTGCGTTGTTACTGAATCACTCGATATCGACAGAATTGATGAAGTAAATAATTGTGCCCACTATTTGGAAGCAGGGGCAGGTGTTATACTTCAAATTGCTGAAAATGAAAATGGGGCAAAAGAGCTTCAGTCATCTATAGATGAAGGTGTTATTGCTTCACTGGATGATCTGATCTCTCTTGTAAATATGTATGAAGAGGACAAAGAACTAAAACTTTTTATAGAGCTCTAGCTCCTTTGTCAGCTTGCTTCACATACCATTAGAGTATGCCCAAAGCCTAAACCATTGATCTCCTCAGTGATTTTTAATCCAGCCTCTTTTGCAAGATCTTGAAACTCTGATGCTCTGTACATTTTACTTTTTCCATTCGCCAGGGCATTGAAGTACTGTGAAGTATTTATCAGTATATATGAGCCTATGTCATGGGATTGTCTGTCCCAAAAAGGCTCTACGATATAAACTTTCCCATTTTCATTTAAAGCATTTTTCGCACGTCGTAATAAATTGATAATATCATTCTTGGAAAAGCAATCTAAAAACTGACTCATCCAGACGGCATCAACCTTACCTGGAAAAGCTCTTGTATGGTCAAGTAGATCTATCGGATAAGCCTTGATTCTCTCCTGTAGCCCTTTTTCTGCGGCATTGTTTAATGCTACATCGATTTGTTCTTGATGATCTAAAATCGTTACTGTTGTATTTGGAGATTTTTGTGTTAGATTAATAGCCCATTTTCCAGTATTTCCTCCGACATCCAACATTGTTGAGATCTCTTTTTTGGCCATAATATCCACTAGTGTTTTAAAAGCAGCATCTGAATAAAAATGATCAAAACCAAACCAGCTCTTCTTCGCTTTTTTAGGTAATTTTGTCAATAATGGATAGATAGTTGGTTCTTTGGTATTGAATGCTTTTTGTAAACCTATTGGTTTTTCACTTTTAAGTGATTCATCCAAATAAAAAAGACCCAAATAGTTAACATCATGATTATAGTTCATATTTGCAATCGTCATCTCATCATTAAGTAAAAAATAACCTATCTGTGTTAGAGAATATTTTTCATCATTAAAGTTGAGTGCACCCATGCTAAATCCACTTTCACATAAAAGCTCTGTAGCGTACTTGCTCAAAGAGCACTCTTTTGCTATTTCTACAACAGTTAATGCCTCTTTACGATCTTGAAGCAGCTGAAAAATACCCCACTCCCTTAATAGTCTTGCGGACTGAAACACTATAGGACCAAATGCAATTTTTTGTGCCTCAAACAGTGCTTCTGCCGGTGTTAATTTTGAATAATCAAACATATTGCTCCTTTGTATATTATTTTAGCATAGATTCATAAAATAGAAGATAACAGAGGAATTTCGAATAATCAATTTTTAATCAATATTTGGTTAAAATTACATTAATATTTTTTAGGAGTAGTAGTGCAAGAAGTAGATATATTTATTATTGGTGCTGGACCTGCAGGCTCGATATCCGCAGCAAAATTAGCACAAAAGAATTTCAGTGTAAAAGTTGTTGATAAAGTCAAGTTTCCAAGGTTTGTCATTGGGGAGTCTCTCTTGCCACGATGTAATGAACTTTTAGAAGAAGCGAATATGCTTAAAGCAGTAGAATCTGCAAACTTCCAATTTAAAGGTGGGGCAGTTTTTCAAGATGAAAAAGATGGCTATGTTGCACTTGATTTTTCAAATAACCTTGGCCAAAAATGGGGTAGCTCTTTTCAAGTAAAGCGTGAAGAGTTTGATAAGATCCTCATTGATGATGCAGCACAAAAAGGTGCAGATGTAGAGTATGAAGTGAGTGTGATCGATTATGATGAGACGAACAATATCGTTACAACACAAAACAAAGAAGGGGAGATTCAAAAGTACAAAGCTAAAAAAGTACTTGATGCATCAGGGTACGGACGGGTTCTTCCTCGTCTTTTAGATCTTGAAGCAGAATCTTCTTTGGCCCTTCGTCGTGCGACATTTGCGAGAGTTGATAATGATATTCGTCCACAGGATGAAAGGGAAGGTTATATTTTTATAGATGTTGTTGGTGATAATGAAGCATGGATATGGAATATTCCATTCTCAGATGGTACAACAAGTGTTGGAATCGTCTCAACTGAGGAGTATTTTAATTCCTGTGGTCTGAGTGATGAAGAATTTTGGGAAAAAATTATTCGCACGCACCCACATACGTCAAAAAGATATAAAAATTCAAAAAGAATTATTGAAGTTGGATCTATCTCCGGATACTCATCAGCTGTAACAAAATTATTTGATAAAAATTATATTTTAACTGGAAATGCTTCCGAATTCCTTGATCCTGTTTTTTCTTCAGGAGTAACACTTGCTTTGGAATCTGGTTCGAAAGCGGCTGATTTAGTTGCACGTGAATTAGAAGGAGAGTCTATTGATTATAAAGAAGAGTATGAAGATTATATGATGCTGGGTATCAATGTTTTTAGAGACTATGTAAATGGATGGTATGATGGAACGCTTCAGACTATACTTTTTTCAGACAAAAAGACACACGAGATTACAAAAAAAATAATTTCCATATTGAGTGGTTATGTGTGGGACAAAAACAATAGTTTTGTACTCTCTTCAGGGTATGCACTCAAAACGACCTATGACAGAGTCTGCAATTAGTAATGTTTTTAACGAACTTATATAATATTACAAAAAAAGAGGCCGATGCAATAGTGATTGAGCTTAGTGATAAAAACCATCCTGTATTTCAAGCACATTTTCCAAATAAGCCTATACTTCCGGGATTTATCCACCTGGATATCATAGAAGAATTATTTGATTTAGATATTTCAATAATAAAAAAAGCAAAATTTACAACATTTGTTGTTCCTCGAGAGCGTTTAAAATATACTATAAATGATAAAAAAAATATTATATTATGTACTCGAGATGAACAAGAGATAGCACGATTTCAGATTTCATAAAACAGGATTTACAATGATTATAGACAACAGAACAATTTCATATAAAGATTTTCTTCATGACAGTAGGGTTCAAATAAGTGATGACCCAAAATATATAGCATTTATAAATGCAGGACATGACTTTTTAATTGAAAATATTAAAAATGGTCGTCCAATTTATGGTGTAACAACAGGTTATGGTGAGGCAGGGCAAAATTACGCAGCTTTTGAAGAAGCTGAAGAGCTACAAAAGAATCTTTTTACTTTTCATGGTTGTGGTGTAGGTGAATATTTAAGTAAAGAGGTCTCTCGTATTATGACAACTATTCGAATGATTAGTTTGGCAAAAGGTAAGAGCGGTATTAGTTATGATTTATTGAAACGTTTTGAACTTCTTTTACAAAAGAAGATATACCCTTTAATTCCATCACAAGGTTCTGTTGGTGCAAGTGGGGATTTAACACCACTCTCTTATATAGCAGCTGTAATTGCCGGTGAGCGTGAGGTTATCTATAAAGATGAGATTCGCAAGAGTGTAGATGTTTATGATGAATTGGGTATTACACCGTATAAATTTAAGCCAAAAGAGGCTCTTGCTATTATGAATGGAACAGCAGCAATGAGTGCTATAGCAATCGATGCAATTGAGAAGTTTGAGACACTTCTTGCTTCAAGTGAAAGTTTCGTAGCTTCTGTCTTTGAACTTCTTTTATGTGATACGACACCTCTTGAACCATTTGTACATGATTCAAAGCCATTTGATGGTCAAAGAAAAACAGCTGCAAATATTTTAGAAAAATGTACTAATTCACAGCTTACTCATGAAGCTTTTAGCAGATACGAAAATTTTCATCTAGAAAAAGAACAAAATATCCAAGATAGATATTCAATTCGTTGTGCACCTCAAGTTTTAGGTGTTATTCATGATAATCTTGTTTTGGCAAAGAAATGGATTGAAACAGAGATAAATGGTGTAAATGATAATCCTCTTATTGATCATGTTGGCGGTAAGATATATACATCTGGAAATTTCTATGGTGGCTATATTGCACATGCTATGGATACTATGCGTATTTGTGTCGGTAACTTGGCAGATCTTTTAGATAAAGAGTTTGGATTGCTGGTTGATCATAAATTCAACAAGGGACTTGGTGAGTCTTTAAAAATCAATACCAAATCAACACATCATGGTTTTAAAGCAATGCAAATTACGTTGAGTTCATTGACTGCTGATGTAATTATGAATACTGTTCCTGCGTCACTTAACTCCCGTCCTACAGAGTCTTTTAACCAAGATAAGGTCAGCATGGGAACAACTGCCGCACTCCATTTTGCAAAGCAATTACCAGATTTGACAAATATGCTCTCTATAGCATTGATAGGAATGGCTCAGGCTGTTGATTTACGAGGTAAAGAAAAATGTAGTCCATTCCTGCAAGCTAATTATGAAAAAATTAGAAGCTCGGTTGAGAAGCTCACGCAAGACAGACGTATGGATAATGATATAAAAATAATAAATCAAATGTTAAGAGATGGAAATTTTGCTTAAAAAAGTACTTATTACAGGCTCAACCGGAGCAATAGGGGAAGCATGTGCCCGTTATTTTCATGATGCAGGATACTATGTATATTTACATTATAGAAATAATGAACAAAAAGCACAGTTGTTACAAAATGAGCTTAAAAATTCTGAAATCATTGGTTTTGATATAGTAAATAAAGATGAAGTCTATGCTAAATTAGAAAATATTACAGTTGATGTTCTTGTAAATAATGCTGGTATAACAAAAGACAATCTTTTTTTCTGGATGAATGAAGATGAGTGGAGCAGTGTAATTGATACTTCGGTGAATGGTACTTTTTATGTGACAAAAGCCCTCATTAAAAATATGATTTCTAATAAAAGTGGAGCGATTGTCAATGTCGCATCGATTTCGGGTCTTGTCGGAAATTCAGGACAAACAAATTATTCAGCTGCAAAAGGTGCCATGATCGCTTTTACAAAAGCTCTCAGTGCAGAAGTTGCACGATATAAAATTCGTGTTAACGCTGTTGCTCCGGGTTTGA
>Ga0256828_1000138_pt1 | contig 49006 bp, 44 predicted proteins | sample CV88metaG_FD_185993 | JGI IMG/M metagenome (GOLD analysis project Ga0256828, IMG submission 185993) | Hydrothermal vent microbial communities from East Pacific Rise, Pacific Ocean - CV88 | ecosystem: Environmental > Aquatic > Marine > Hydrothermal vents | place: Pacific Ocean: East Pacific Rise...
ATGGAATTCCTCTTATTAGTGTAAATAGAGTAGGATTTGAAGCAGATAATAGTGGAGTATTAAAAGGTACTAAGTTTTGGGGAAATTCTTTTGTAGTAGGAGCTCAAGGTGAGTTTTTAGCACAAGCAAAAGAAGAAGAACAAATCTTATATGCCTCTATTGATAAAAAAAATAGTGTAAATGTTAGAAGATGGTGGCCATTTTTAAGAGATAGAAGAATAGAATCATATACAGATATTACAAAAAGATATATTGATTAAAATTATGTTAAAATAATAAGTATATAAACTATAGAAGGAATAATATGAAATTTACAGGAACAAATGTATTAGTAACAGGGGCAAGTAAAGGAATTGGAGCTAGTATTGCAAAAGAATTAGCAGCACAAGGACTAAAAGTATGGATAAACTACAGAAGTAAACCAGAACTTGCTGATGCAGTAAAAGATGAAATCGAAGCATCTGGTGGAACTGCAGCAGTAATCAAAGGTGATGTATCTATTGAAGGTGATTGGAAAGATATGCTAAAAACTATCAAAGATAGTGATGGAACTCTATCATATTTAGTTAATAATGCAGGTATCACAAAAGATAAACTAGCTATTAGAATGAGTGTTGAAGATTTTGATGATGTAATAAATGCAAACTTAAAATCTACATTTATAGGTTGTAGAGATGCACTTAAAATGATGTCAAAGAAAAAATTTGGAGCAATTGTAAATATATCTTCAATTGTAGGTGAGATGGGAAATCCTGGTCAAACAAATTATTCTGCTTCAAAAGGTGGAACAAATACTATGACAAAAGCCTTTGCAAAAGAAGGTGCCCCTAGAGGTATTAGATTCAATGCAGTAACTCCAGGATTTATTGCAACTGATATGACAGATGAATTAAGTGATGATGTAAAAGATAATTATACAAAGAATATTCCACTTTCTAGATTCGGTACAGCAAAAGAAGTTGCAGATGCAGTTGCCTTTCTTTTAAGTGATCATTCTTCTTATATAACAGGAGAAATTTTAAAAGTAAATGGTGGTCTTTATACATAATTTAAGTAATTATGCTATAATAACGAGCAAACATATAAAAAAAGGAAAATAAAAATGTTAGAAAAAATCAAAGAAGTAGTAGTAGAACAATTAGATTGTGATGCAGCTGAAGTTAAAGAAGATTCAAGATTTATTGAGGATTTAGGTGCAGATTCACTAGACGTAGTTGAATTAGTAATGGCTTTAGAAGAAGAATTTGACATTGAAATTCCAGACGAAGATGCTGAAGGTATTTTAACAGTTAAAGATGCATTAGATTACATTAACAACAATAAATAATCATATAATATAAGTAGAGATTTTTCTCTATCTTATATATTTTTAAAGTATTTATTTAAAAAATATTTTACAAATATATAAATCTATAAATGGAGCAATAAAATATGCAAAGAGTTGTAATAACTGGTTTAGGAATGATAAATTCACTGGGACATAATGTTGAGGAATCTTTTAATTCAATAGTTGAAGGTAATTGTGGGATAGATACTATTTCATTATTTGATGCAAGTGCATTTTCTGCTCAAATTGCAGGAGAAGTAAAAGATTTTGATCCTGCTGCTATTATGGGTAAAAAAGAAGCTAAAAAAGCTGATAGATTTATTCAACTTGGTATTCATGCATCATTAGAAGCTATCAAAGATAGTGGTTTAGCTAATGAAGATGGTAAAGTTTCTGATGATATTGCAGATGAATTTGGTATTGTTAGTGCTTCAGGTATTGGTGGATTACCAAATATAGAAAAAAACTCAGTAGTTTGTAATACAAGAGGACCAGGAAAAATATCTCCATTTTTTATACCATCATCATTAGTTAATATGCTTGGTGGATTTGTAACTATTCAACATAACCTAAAAGGTCCAAATGTTTCTGTTGTAACAGCTTGTGCAGCTGGAACACATGCTATTGGTGAAGCATATAAAACAATAGCTTTAGGTGGTGCTTCTAAAATGCTAGTAATTGGTGCAGAAAGTGCTGTTACTGGTGCTGGTATTGGTGGATTTGCTGCAATGAAAGCACTTAGTACAAGAAACGATGATCCTAAAACTGCTTCAAGACCATTTGATAAAAATAGAGATGGTTTTATTATGGGTGAAGGTGCTGGAGCTTTAGTAGTAGAAACTCTTGAAAGTGCCCAAGCTAGAGGTGCTAAAATATATGCAGAACTTCTAGGATTTGGGGAAAGTGGTGATGCAAATCATATTACAACTCCAACTCAAGATGGTCCATATAGAGCTATGAAAGCAGCTTACACTATGGCAAAAAGAAATAATGGTGGAGAACTTAAAGTTGACTATGTAAATGCACATGGTACATCAACACCAGTAAATGACAAAAATGAAACAGCAGCATTAAAAGCATTATTTGAAGGTAATCAAGAATGTCCTCCTGTAACATCTACAAAAGGTCAAATTGGACATTGTTTAGGAGCAGCTGGAGCAATTGAAGCTATTATTTGTATTAAAGCTATGCAAGAAGGTGTTATACCTCCAACAATTAATCAAATTGAAGCAGATGAAAACTGTGATTTAGATTATGTTCCAAATAAAGCTAGAAAAGCAAACTTAGATATTGTAATGTCAAATTCATTTGGATTTGGTGGTACAAACGGTGTTATTGTTTTAAAAAAATTCACTAAATAAAAAGGTAAAAAATGGCTACATATTTAGACTTTGAAGAAAATATCAAAAGCATAGAAGATGAAATTATTGTTGCAAAAACAAAAGCAGATGAATATGCAGTTAGAATATTAGAAAAAAAACTACAAGAAGAAGTTAAAAAAACATATTCAAATCTTACTGATTTTCAAAAGTTAAAGTTAGCTAGACATCCAGATAGACCTTATGCTTTAGATTATATTAGAGGGCTAATGACTGATTGCTATGAAATACATGGAGATAGACATTTAGCTGATGATGCTGCTATTGTATGCTACTTAGGGTATATTGGTGATATAAAATGTGTAGTTATAGGTGAACAAAAAGGTAGAGGTGTTAAAAATAAAATCAAAAGAAATTTTGGTATGCCAAATCCTGAAGGTTACAGAAAAGCACTAAGAGCAGCTAAAATGGCAGAAAAATTTAATCTTCCAATTTTATTTTTAGTTGACACTCCAGGTGCATATCCAGGAATTGGAGCTGAAGAGAGATCTCAAAGTGAAGCTATTGCTAGAAACTTATTTGAATTAAGTGATTTAAATACTACAATTATATCTGTAGTTATTGGAGAAGGTGGTTCTGGTGGAGCTTTAGCTATTTCTATTGGAGATAGACTTGCAATGATGAGATATAGTGTATATTCTGTTATATCTCCTGAAGGTTGTGCAAGTATTTTATGGAAAGACCAAGCTATGGTTGAAACAGCAACAAATGCACTTAAAATTACTTCAAGTGATTTAAAAGAAGCAAATTTAATAGATGATGTTATTGATGAGCCATTAATAGGTGCACATAGAAATAAAGAAGATGCTATTAAAGCTTTAGGTGATTATTTTATATCTCAAGTTAAAGATATTAAATCATTAAGTAAAGATGAAAAATATGAAGCAAGATATCAAAGACTAATGTCTTTAGGTAGTTTTGACTAAAATATATAAAACTATGTTAATAAATAAAATAAAAGGTTCAAGAATACTTGAACCTTTTTTTATATCTATAATACTAATATTATTTGTATCATGTGGTAACAATGAAAAAAGTAATACTATTCTTAAAGATACAAATACTACAATAACTATTGATCCACTAAAAACATTATCCTTTTTTGCTTGGGATGGAGTAAAAAATTATGAAAATATACTATCAAAATTAGAACATTATAATAAACCTACAATTTATTTAAATCCACTTGAAAATGGTGAAAATACATTTATAAAAAATAGTGAAAAACTACATGATTTAAACTCAAATATTTGGTACTTAACATCTGCAATATCTGATTATCCAAGTGATGATTATTTATCTAATCAAATAAATACAATAGTACAATATAATAGTAATCATTCTAAAAAAATAATAGGTATGAGTTTTGATTTTGAGCCATGGATAGAGTTCACTGATCAAAATAGTAGTGATAATATAACTAGTTGGAATAAATATTTAGATTTTATGAATAAAGCAAAAACTTTATTGAAAAATGAAAATTTAAATATATCTATTATTATACCTTTTTGGTTAGATAAAATAAGCCAAGCATATCCTAATAATCGACCTTTAAATTATGATATTATTGATATTGCAGATGAAGTAATAGTTATGGCTTATACAAAAAAATTTGAAGATTTATTATTATATTCAAAAAGTTCACTTATATATGCCGATTCTACTAATAAATCAATCAAAATTGCACTTGAAATGGTAGAAAATAACAATCCAGAAATAACATTTTATGGAAATGCCAAAGATATAAAAAATATCTTATACAAAGATATAAATTATACTTCTTTTGATGGATATAATATTCATACCCTAGATGCTTTTTATGATAGTAATATTACTTTAAGTTATTAAACTTCTTCTTGAATATTTTCCTGAAGTAAATCTTCACCATATCTATTTGAACCAGTTGTTCCTTTAAAAAATAATAAAACTACAAAAGCAACAATATTTAAAATAGGAATTAAACTTAATATAATCATCCAAGCTGATTTATCCATATCATGCCATCTTTTAGCCATTAATGCAAAAGAAATCCAAAAAGATGCTACTGATACTAATATTGTAAGTATCATTCCTAAAGTAGGAGATACTTTCATTATTGCTAAACTTGCTATTGTTAATACAAACACTGCCATCATTACAAGTAAAGAATTTATAATATACTTTAACCTGTTTAATCTACCTTCAAATGAAAAAAAACTTTTTATCATATTAATATCCTTATTTATTATTTATTGCACCTAATTGTTCACCTGCTAATAGATGAAAATGTATATGCCCTACTTCTTGACCACCATTTTGGCCAATATTTGTGATTAATCTATATCCATCACTTTTAACACCTAAAGTTAAAGCTACTTCTTGAATAAAACTTGTCATTTCTGACATTATATTTGGTGTCATTTCATTAAATGATTGTATATGAACTTTTGGTATTATAAGTACATGAATTTTTGCTTGTGGATTAATATCTTCAAATGCCAAAAAATTATCATTTTCAAGTACAGTTTTATTTGGAATATCTCCATCAATTATCTTACAAAATAAGCACATTTTTTCTCCTAGTTTATTATTTTATTTACTATAGATAAGTATAACCAAAGTCTAATTAAAAATTGAGTACAATAGCGAAATATATGAAGATTATTTTTAATATATTTTAGAAATAATTATTTTAGGAGAGTATATTGATTAATCAATGGGTACAAAGCATACATGATACTTCTAGTTTAGAAGAATTAGAAAATAAAAGAATAGAACTGTTAGGTAAAAAAGGTATATTAACACTAGAATTTGCAAAAATGAAAGATGTACCAAATGATCAAAAAAAAGAGTTTGCAAAAAACTTAAACATACAAAAAGGTGAAATAAATAAAGCTTTAGATGAGAAAAAAACTATTCTTATGGCACTTGCTTTAGAAGAACAATTAAAAGCTGAAAAAATAGATGTTACAAAATTCTCTTGCAATGTTCAAAGTGGAGCATTACATCCAGTACAAGATACTATGGATAGAATAATAACATATTTCCAAAATCTAAACTTTTCAGTTGAAGAAGGTCCATTAGTAGAAGATGATTTTCATAACTTTGAAGCACTAAATCTTCCTGCGTATCATCCAGCAAGAGATATGCAAGATACTTTTTATACAAAAGACAATAAAGTACTAAGAACACATACAAGTCCTGTTCAAATTAGAACAATGATGAGTCAAAAACCACCTATTAGAATGATAGCTCCAGGTACAGTGTTTAGAAAAGATTTTGATATTACTCATACACCAATGTTTAATCAAATAGAAGGATTAGTAGTAGAAGCTGAAGGTGTTGTATCTTTTGCAAACCTAAAACATGTAATGGTTGAATTTTTACAACATATGTTTGGAGATGTTGAAGTTAGATTTAGACCTTCATTCTTCCCATTTACAGAACCATCAAGTGAAGTTGATATTTCATGTGTATTTTGTAAAGGTGAAGGATGTAGAGTATGTTCTCACACAGGATGGCTTGAAGTATTAGGCTGTGGTATTGTTGATGAAAATGTATTTAAAGCAGTTGGATATGAAAAAGTAAGTGGATATGCATTTGGACTAGGAATAGAAAGATTTGCAATGTTAATTCATCAAATAGGAGATTTAAGATCTTTATTTGAAAGTGATATTAGATTATTAGGACAGTTTAGATGATAGTAACTAAAGAATGGTTAAATGAGTTTGTAGATTTATCAAATATATCTACTCAAAAAATATGTGAAGCTTTAAATTCTATAGGCCTTGAAGTTGATAGTGTAAATAAACCAAATATAGCTGATGGTGTAGTTGTTGGTTATGTAAAAGAGTGTATTAAACATCCAGATGCTGACAAACTAAATGTATGTCAAGTTGATATTGGTACTGAAGTAGTTCAAATAGTATGTGGAGCTAAAAATGTAGCAAAAGATCAATTTGTACCTGTTGCAACTGTTGGAACAATACTTGGTGAAGATTTTAAAATCAAAAAAGCAAAACTAAGAGGTGAAGAATCTCATGGTATGATATGTAGTACAACAGAAATTGGTTTAGCTAAATTAAATGATGGAATACTAGAACTAGATAATTCAATAGGAGAATTAGTTTTAGGTAAAAACCTAAATGAATATCCTCTTTTAGATGATACAGTAATAGAAATAGAACTTACTGCAAATAGAGGTGATTGTTTAAGTATAAATGGTGTTGCAAAAGATTTATGTGCATATTTTAATATCCCTTTAAAAGAACTTGATTTTAGAAAAAACGAAGATGATAGAGCAATAGGAAGAATATTAGAAATTGATTATTCAAGTGATGTTTCTGCTAATCTTTTGTATAATGTTGTTGATAATACTACATTAACTTTACCTATTATTTATCAACTAAGAGTTGCTATTTTAAACAATATTAAAAAAACAGCTATTGAAACTTTAATAGAATATTCAACTCATAGTGTTGGTGTATTGTTAAATGTTTACACTCAAAATATAACTAAAAAAGATGATAAAATACATCTTAAAGTTCATAATGATGAAAATGGATTTACAGCTATAGATGGAAATGTTCCATTAAGTAAAGTTGGAATTGAAGCTGGTGAGATTATTGAAGATGATAATATTGTTGTAGTTGAAGCTTCATATACAGAACCATCAGAACTAGCTCAAAAAGTTTTTAATACAAAGCAAAAAACTGGAGATATATATTATAAAGCTTCAAGAGGTTCTAATCCTGATTTAGAATATGGAATGAATTTTGCAACACATTTACTTTCAATATTAGGTTCAACAATATATAAAGGTCAAATAGACTTACAATCAGAACTTAAAGAAAAAACTTTAGGTATTAATATAAATAAAATAAATAGCATAATAGGTGAAAATATAGATCATCTAAAAATTGAAAATATATTAATTTCACTTGGATTTAAAGTTAAAAATGCAACTGATGAAGATATGACAATTATAATTCCTGCAAATAGACATGATATTGTAAATATTGCTGATGTTACTGAAGAGATTGTAAGAATGATTGGTATTGATAATATTCAAGCAAAACCAGTAAAAATTAGTGAAATCAATAGAACAAATAAAATAACTTATGATTTAATCAAGAAGAATAAACTAAGAACAAAAGCTATAAGTAATGGTTTTTATGAAACTATTACATATGTTTATTCATCTAAAGAATTATTAAATAAATATGGCTTTGAAACTGTAAGAGATAATTTAGATATTTTAAATCCAATAAATGAAGACCTTAATACATTTAGAACTACAATGTTTTTAAATCATGTAATAGCTGTATCAAACAATGTAAAACAAGGTTTTAAATCTATAGCATTATTTGAAAATGGAATTGTTTTTGATAATCAAAGAAATGAATATAAACAAACATCATTTATTTTTTCTGGAGAAAAAGAAGAAGAAACACTTGCAAATTCTGGAAAAAGTAAAGATATAGACTTATTTGGTTTTGGTCAAAAACTTACAAATATTATTGGTAAGTTTGATTTAGAAACAAAAGAAAATATAAATTCTAAGTTTTTCCACCCTTATCAATGTGCAAATATAATACAAGATGGAAAAATCATAGGTATTATTAGTAAAATTCATCCAAATGTTGCAAAAGATTTTGATATAAGCGATAATACATTTGTTGCATCATTAGATTTTGATCAATTAAAAGATGAATTAGTAAATGCAAATGCAATTTCTAAATTTCAATCATCAAAAAGAGATTTAAGTATAGTTACACCTAAAAACCTAGAATTTAAAACTATTAAAAAATTAATTGATGATTTAAAACTAGAAAATTTAATTCAATATAACTTAGTAGATATTTATCAAGATGAAAAATTAGGTGAGAATGAAAGTTTAACAATAAGATTTGTTTTACAATCACCTATAAAAACACTTGAAGAAAATGATATTAATGAAATAATGGATAAGTTAATAGATCAACTAAAAGAACAGTTAGATATTACATTAAGATAAAGGATAAATATTGGAAAACAAAAATATTTATATAGAAAGATTATCAAAACCATTTGATATTATTATAGATAATATTGCATCTGATAAATCAATATCTCATAGATGTGCAATGTTTTCTTTGTTTTCTAATGAAACATCAACTATTAAAAATTATCTTCGTGGTGAAGATACTATGGATAGTTTAAAAATAGCTCAAAAATTAGGTGCTACAATTGAAGACAATGGAGATATTATAAAAATAACTCCACCTAAAAAATTAACTGAAGCTGATGATATTTTAGATTGTGGAAATGCTGGAACTGGTATGAGATTATATACTGGATTATTAGCTGGACTTGAAGGTTCTTTTGTACTTACAGGTGATAAATATTTAAGACATAGACCAATGAATAGAGTAGTTAAACCTTTAAGAGATATTGGTGCAATTATAGATGGAAGACAAAATGGAAATTTAGCTCCTCTTCATATTCGTGGTCAAAAATTAAAATCATTTAAATACCACAGTCCAATAGACTCTGCTCAAATAAAATCTGCTCTTATTTTAGCTGCTATTCAAGGTGAAGATGTATCTTATTATAAAGAAGATTTACTTAGTCGTGATCATACAGAAAGAATGTTAAAAGGTATGGGTGTAGATATAACTACTCAAGAAGATGGTTGGATTAAAATAGTTCCAATGAAAGAGAGATTAAAACCATTAAATCTGACAGTTCCTACTGATCCATCTAGTGCATTTTTCTTTGCAGTTGCAGCAGCAATTGTACCAAATTCTAAAGTAACACTTAAAAATGTAACTTTAAATCCTACAAGAATAGAAGCATACAAAGTTTTAGAAAAAATGGGTGCTAAAATAACATATATAAAAACTGAAGATTTATATGAACCAATTGGAGATATTGTAGTTGAATATAATCAACTTCATGGTGTAACTGTTGATAGTAATATTGCATGGCTTATAGATGAACTACCTGCTCTTAGTATTGCTATGAGTGTTGCTTCAACTCCTAGTATTGTTAAAAATGCAAAAGAATTAAGAGTTAAAGAAAGTGATAGAATAAGTTCTGTTGTAAATAACCTTGCACTTTGTGGAGCAAAATATGAAGAATACGAAGATGGTTATAAAATATTTGGAAATACAAAATTAAATAAAGCTACAATTGATTCTCACGGAGATCATAGAATTGCAATGAGCTTTGCAATAGCTGGACTTTTATGTGATATGGATTTACAAGATACTGCTTGTATTGATACATCTTTTCCAAATTTTATGGATATTATAAATTCACTAAAGGTATAAAATGGAAGTAAAATTAGCGAAAAGTTATGGATTTTGTTTTGGAGTAAAAAGAGCTATTGAAATAGCTGAACAACACAAAAATTCTGCAACAATGGGTCCTTTAATTCATAATAAAAAAGAAATTTCAAGACTTAAAAATGATTTTAATGTTGATTTATATGAAGATATAAGTGATGTAAAACATAATGATACTGTAATTATTAGAACTCATGGTATTACTAAAAATGATTTGCAAACTCTTAAAAAGCATGATGCTAAAGTTATAAATGCAACATGTCCATTTGTTACAACTCCTCAACAAATTGTAAAAAATATGTCAAAAGAAAATTATTCAATTATAATTTTTGGAGATGAAGAACACCCTGAAGTAAAAGGTGTAAAATCATATGGAGAAGATGTTTTTGTAGTAAAAGATATTACAGAACTAAAAAATATAAATCCAAAATTTGATAAAATAGCAACTGTAGCTCAAACTACAAAGCAAAAAGATCACTATAGTGAAATAATTAATGCCCTTATGATAAAATACAAAGAAGTAAGAGTATTTAATACAATTTGTGATGCTACATTTGAAAATCAAGCTGCTGCTGATGAATTAAGTAAAGAAGTTGATATTATGATAGTAATTGGTGGGAAAAATTCATCTAATACTAAACAATTATTTTACATATGTGAAAAAAATACAAAAACATATCATATAGAAGATGAAAAAGAATTAGATAAATCTTGGTTTGACAATAAAAATTCTTGTGGTGTAACAGCTGGAGCATCAACTCCTGATTGGATTATTCAAAATGTATGTAAAGCTATAGAAAATATTTAACAATATTAAATAAGTTATTCTTAAATCAAAAAAGATAATATACTAAATATAAATAACAAAAGGTAATAAAATGATGGTTAAAATCGATATGGACTCACCAGAGTTCAAAGAAGAAATGGAAAAAACTAAAAAATTTACAGATAAAGTTTGTGATACATTCGGTTGGGTTTACAATCCAAATGAAGATGTAAACGAAGGTGTAACAATGGGTCTTGCACGAAATAAAATAATTTACAATAAAAGATATTGTCCTTGTTTTATGGTTCAAGGTGAAACAAAAGAAGAAAGAAAAGCAGCCGATAATAGAGTTTGCCCTTGTAAACCTGCTATTGAAAAAGAAATTCCCCAAGATGGTGCTTGTCATTGTGGTATTTTTGTAACTCCTGAATATGCTAAAAAACATGGAGCTGTTGATAGTGCTGTTGAAGTTGTACATAATCATTCAAGAGGATTAACACAAGAAGAATGTGTATCTTTACTTGCAAAGGAACAACTAGACACAGAAGAGATAAAGTCACTTCTTGAAGCAAGAGAACTTGGTATGGTAGATTTTACATTAGTTGATGTAAGAGAATGGATGGAATGGAGACAACAAAGAATAGTAGGAACTGATGTTTTAATACCTACTACTTCATTTTATAATGGATTAGATCAAATAGAAGGTGATAAAGAGAAACCTCTAATTTTATACTGCTTTACAGGAAGTAGAAGTGTTTACTGTCAAAATGTATTAAAAGATATGGGTTGGAAACAAGTTTCAAACTATATTCAAGGGATTATTTCATATAATGGTGAAACAACTTCAGGAGATTAATTTAAACTTCTGAATAACATATCAATAGCAAATTAGTTAAGTTTATCTTTTCTAATTTGCTATTTTAATTTATATTCAAAAAAGGACTATATAATGAAAGTATTATTAATAAAAGATGTAAAAAGTTTAGGAAAAGTAGGCGAAGTAAAAGAAGTAAAAGATGGTTATGGTAAAAACTTCTTAATAGGAAAAGGTTTTGCAAAACATGCAACACCTGAAGTATTAGAGCAATGGGAAAAAGATCAAGCACAAATAAAAGCAAATCTTGAAGCTGAAATTGCAACAGCAAATAAACAAAAAGAGATGATAGATTCACTAAAACTTACAATTAAACATAAAGTTGGTGGTAATGGGCATTTAATTGGATCAATTACAAGTAAAGAGATAGCAAATGCACTTAAAGAACAATTTAATTTAGATATTGATAAAAAATCAATTACACTTAAAAATCCTATTAAAACACCTGGTATTTTTGAAGTTGATTGTAAATTAGGTCATAGTATTCATGCATCTTTAACTGTAGATGTTATAGAAGCATAAAGGTTAATAAATGTTTGAAGCTACTACAATACTTGCATATAAAAGTGAAGATGGAAAAGCTGTAATAGGTGGAGATGGTCAAGTAACATTTGGAAATACTGTTTTAAAAAATAATGCAACAAAAATTAGAACACTTTACAAAGATAAAGTACTAGCAGGATTTGCAGGAAGTACAGCTGATGCATTTAACCTTTTTGATATGTTTGAAGAACATCTTGTAAATACTAAAGGTGATCTTTTAAAATCAGTAATAAATTTTTCAAAAGAATGGCGAAAAGATAGAACTTTGAGAAAACTTGAAGCTATGATGCTTGTTTTAAATGAAAATCATATTTTTATACTAAGTGGTACAGGTGATGTTGTTGAACCAGAAGATGGTTGTTTAGCTAGTATTGGAAGTGGTGGAAACTTTGCAATAGCAGCAGCAAGAGCTTTAAAAAAACATTCATCTTTAGCACCAACAGAACTTGTAAAAGAAGCACTTATAACTGCTGGTGAATTATGTATTTATACAAACCAAAATATAAAATTATTAGAACTAAAGGATAATAAATAATGAATATGACTCCAAAACAAATAGTAACATATCTTGATGATTATATTGTAGGTCAAAATGATGCAAAAAAAACTATCGCACTAGCACTTAGAAATAGATATAGAAGAATGCAACTTCCAAGTGAAATTCAAGAAGAGATTATGCCAAAAAATATTCTAATGATAGGTAGTACTGGAGTTGGAAAAACTGAAATAGCAAGAAGATTAGCAAAAATGATGAGCTTGCCTTTTGTAAAAGTTGAAGCTAGTAAATACACTGAAGTTGGGTTTGTAGGAAGAGATGTAGAATCTATGATTAGAGATTTAGCTTTTGAATCAATTGCCTTAGTAAAAAAAGAATATGAAGAAAAAATTCAAGATGATATAGATAAAGAAGTTATCAAACAAATAGTTGAAATACTAGTACCTACTCTTCCTGAAGGTGCTACACAAACTGCTCAAGATAGTTTTATAAAAACATATAATCTTATGGAAAGTAAGGTTATAGATGGAAGTATGGATGACAAAAAAATAGAAATAGAACTTCCTAAAAAAACACATGTTGAAGTTATCGATAGTAATCTTCCTATGGATATGTCTAGCATAAGTGAAAGTATCAATAATATGTTAGGTAAAATGGACAAAAATAAAGTAAAAAAAGAAGTTACAATAGCTCAAGCTAAAAAACTATTAAGAGCTAGTGCTAGTTCTAATTTACTTGATGAAGAATCAATAAAAGAAGAAGCTATTAAAAGATGTGAAAATGGTGGTATTATATTTTTAGATGAGATTGATAAAATTGCAACAGGAAGTAATAATAAAAACCAAGACCCAAGTAAAGAAGGAGTACAGCGAGATTTACTTCCAATAGTAGAAGGAAGCTCAGTACACACTAAATATGGACAAATAAAAACAGATCATATACTTTTCATAGCTGCTGGAGCATTTCATGTTAGTAAACCAAGTGATTTACTTCCAGAACTTCAAGGAAGATTCCCTTTAAGAGTTGAACTTAACTCTTTAGATGAAGAAGCATTATATAAAATACTTACAAACACTAAGAACTCTTTATTATCTCAATATAAAGCACTTTTAAGTGTTGAAGATGTAACTTTAGAATTTAGCGATGATGCTATTAAAGAATTTGCAAAACTAAGTGTAAATGCAAATGAAAAAGCTCAAGATATAGGTGCTAGAAGATTACATACTGTAATTGAAAAAGTAATAGAAGATATTAGCTTTGATGCAGAGCAATATGCAGGTCAAACTGTAGAAGTTACAAAAGAGCTTGTAAAAGAAAAACTAGATGATATTATAGAAGATGAAGATGCTTCTAAATATATACTTTAAATAGTGTTTTTCTCTTTTTGATATAAATTTTAAAATTTACATCAAAAAGACTTGACTATTTATATTACTTAAGATATAATTCCATCACTTTTTAGAACAACATGTTCAAATTATGTGTCAAGGTAGCTCAGCTGGTTAGAGCGCTGGTCTCATAAGCCGGAGGTCGAGGGTTCGAGTCCCTCTCTTGACACCATTTATAATTCAATAACTTTTCAATATATAATCATAAAATCAACAATTCAATTAATAAATCATAAACTTAATATAATATTTAATACTATTATAAAGTAATTTTAGATATAATCCATGACTTTTATTGAGAAATAAATAGAAATTAACCAATCAAGGAGGTCATTATGGCTTTAGATCAGGACGTAAAACAAGAGATTATCTCTAAATATCAAAGAGACGAAAAAGATACAGGTAGTGCAGAAGTACAAATTGCAGTTTTAACTAAACAAATCAAAGTATTAACAGAACACTTAAAATCTAATCACAAAGATCACTCTTCAAGATTAGGACTACTTAAAATGGTAGGAAAAAGAAAAAGACTTCTTAAATACCTAAGAAGAAAAGATTACGCTAAATTCCAAGAATTAGTAGCTGATTTAGGAATTAGAGCTAAATAATTTTAACTCTAATCAAAAAAAGGTAAGCAAAATTTGCTTACCTTTTTTTATGCTTTTAAAATATAGATTAACTATTTATAAAAAAGAGTTTTATTCCTCTTTTTTATTTTCTTCAGTAGATTCAGATTTTACTTCTGATTTCTCTTCTTTATCATCTTCTTTTTCTTGATGAATATCTCCATCTTTATATACAACTTTACCTGTTTGTTCAATAAACTCTTGTACTCTTTTACCTGATATCACTTCAATATCTAATAACTCTTTAGTCATTAATTCTATAGCTTCATTATGTTCTTTTAAACACTCTAAAACATGATTGTATCTTTCATTTAGTGTTGATTTAATATATTCATCTAAATCATTAGCTAGCTTATCACTATAATCTTTTGTAGTTTGTCCACCACCTAAGAATTGGTTTGATTGTTTAGATAGTACCATAAGACCAGCAACATCACTCATACCATAAATACTTGCCATAGACTTAATAATATCTGTAGCTCTTTCTAGGTCATTTCCTGCACCTGTACTAATCTCACCAATAAATACCTCTTCAGCAGCTCTTCCACCTAATAAAACATCTACTTCTGCTATTAACTCATGTCTTTGCATCAGGTATTTATTTTCTTCTGGAGTATTTAGTGTATATCCTAAAGCAGCCATACCTCTTGGAACAATAGATACTTTATTTACTTTTTTAGCACCTTTTGTTATCTCAGCCATAAGTGCATGTCCAGATTCGTGGTATGCTACTATTTCTCGCTCTTTTGGAGATATTCTTCTACTTTTCTTTTCAAGTCCAGCTATTTGTCTCTCAACTGCTTCTTTAAAATGTGCATTTGTAACTTCATTTGCATTTGCTCTACCTGCAAGAAGTGCTGCTTCATTTATAATATTTGCTAAATCAGCTCCTGCTAAACCAGCTGTCATAGTAGCAACTTCTCTTATATCAACTTCAGTACTTAATTTTACATCTTTAATATGTACATTTAATATTTCAATTCTTCCTTCTAAGTCTGGTTTATCAACTAAAACTTGTCTATCAAATCTTCCTGGTCTTAAAAGTGCAGGATCTAGTACTTCTGGCCTATTTGTAGCAGCTAGAACAATTACAGGAGCTCCATCAGATGAGAAACCATCCATCTCAGCTAGAAGTTGATTAAGAGTTTGTTCTCTCTCATCATTTCCACCCATTCCTCCACTTGCTCTACTTTTACCAATAGCGTCAATCTCATCAATAAATATAATAGCAGGTGCATCTTTTTTTGCTTGTTCAAATAAATCTCTTACTCTACTAGCTCCAACACCAACGAACATCTCAATAAACGATGAACCAGTTACACTTAAAAAGTTTACATCAGCTTCACCAGCAACTGCTTTTGCTAATAATGTTTTACCAGTACCTGGAGGTCCAACTAAAAGAACACCTTTTGGAATTTGAGCTCCTAAATTTACATATCTATCTGGAGCTTTAAGGAAATCAACAATTTCAGATACTTCCTCTTTTGCTTCTTTATTTCCAGCCATATCATCAAATTTTACATTTGGTTTTTCTGTAGCAATCATCTTTTTTGATCCACCCATACCAAGCATTCCACCACCCATAGATTTACTCATCTTTTTAGCTAGAAATGTCCAAATACCAAAGAATATTAAAAGTGGTAGTACCCAACCAAATAATAAATCACCAAGTGGATTTTCTTCATTTACTCCACCATAAGGTATTTTTTTCTCTTCTAATAATGGCACTAATGTATTATCTGGTAATACTCTTCTTGCTGTATAAGAAGTTTTTACACCATTTGATGTTCCATTTGCCTTTATAGTTGTATTTCCAATTCCTACATAATCTATTTGACCAGATTGTATTAATTGCTTAAGATCACTATATGATACACTTTTATGGCTTTGTCCATAAGCTGCTTGTGTTCCATTTACATTCATATCATCTTGTGGAAATAGATTTTTAAATACCATTACTGATAACAATGAAAATATAATAAATACTATTATTGGATTATTATTAAAAAAATTATTGTTATTGTTATTATTTTGATTATTATTTTGTTTATTCATTATTTGCCTTAGTCAATACAAATGTTATCCATTCATTTTTTTGTATTTTTTCTTTTATTTTAAACTCTTTATATTTTTTAGTGATTTTATCTTCATATTTATCTAAAATACCTGATATTATTAAAATACCATCATCTTTTAATATTTTTCTCAAATCATTTTTTATCATTATTAATACATCAGCAACTATATTTGCTACAACTATATCATACTGTTTTTTTGTTTTTAGAGCTGAACCTTCCCATGCTTCATTATATGAAGTATTATTAAGTTCAAAATTTTCATTTGCATTTGTAATAGATACAGGATCAGTATCACATATATCTACTTTTGCTCCTAACTTTGAAGCAGCAATAGCAAGTATTCCACTTCCTGTTCCTACATCTATTAAACTATCATCTTTTTTTACATATTTACTAATAGCTTGTAAACAAGTATTTGTTGTTTCATGATGTCCACTACCAAAAGCTAGTGCTGGATTTATTAAAATATTTACTTTATCATCTTTTGCTTCAACCCATGATGGGTGTATAAAGAACTTACCTACTTCTATAGCTTTTATAGATTCTTGATATTTATTTATCCAATCTTCATTTAGCTTTTTTTCTAAATTCATTTGACATGATATATCTGTTTTTAGTGTACTTGATAACTGCTGTGTAAAAAACTCTACACCTTCTTTTATTGTATCAAGAGATTCTTCACTTCTTACAATAATACTTTGATCTAACTCTTCTAAAGCATCATCACATATACTAGATACAACATCTAAGTACATTTCATAATTGCTACTTGGAGTTATTGTTAACTCATAATAAAATTCTTTCAATTATTATTACCTTTTATTTAAATAGCTAAGATTATACCTAAAATCTAGTTTTATTTGCTTTAAGCTAAAATTAGTTGTTATTTTTTATAAAATAATCTTTACTTTGCTTTATATCTAAAAGTATTTGTTTTTTTAAATTTTCATATAATTCAAATTTTTTGTTATCTCTTAATTTAGCTAAAAATTCTATACTTATTTTTGAATTTATATCTTCATTGTTTATATTTTCATTTAAAATATGTGTTTCAATTGCAAACTTTCCATCTGTAGTTACTCTATGTCCTATAAAAGTTACACTTTGGTATTTTATATCATTTATATATGTATATGTTATATATACACCAGATGAAGGATACATAAAATCTTCTACATTTATATTTATAGTAGGTACAAATTGCTTAGTTCCAAGTCCTTGACCTTTTATTATACTTCCTTCTATAATATAATTTTTACCTAATAATTCATTTGCTTGAATAATATTACCTGTAGATATCATATCTCTTATCACTTTAGAATGTACAGCTACATTGTTATATGAAAATTCATCTACTACAATAACTTCTCCATTAAATAACTCTTTTAATGTATCAATATTTCCATTTGCTTTATATCCAAATCTAAAATCATACCCAACTACTATTGTTTTTAAATTTACAAATTCTTGATTAATTAATACTATAAATTCTTTTTCACTTAAATGTTTAATTAACTGTAATTCATAAAAATATATAGGAAATGATGTATATTTGGCTCTATTTGTTTTAGGTGTTAAGTTAGCATATCCTGTTTGAATAACAACTATAGCACCATTTTCATCTAACTTTTTAAATAATTCTTGATGAGCTAAATGCATACCATCAAAACCACCAATAGCAATACTAGTAATTTCACTTTTATTTTTTGAAATAGAATAGTTCTTCAATATTTCCCTTTTTACCTGCTAGTTTACTCTCTTGTGAGTATTGTAAATTCCACCTATATTCAATAGTTTTTGCTATAAATTTATCTCTTGCTTTATTTAATGCAATCTTATCTTTTACAACACCATAACTATCTCTTTTTATATTTGACCCAACTTCATATTGTGGCTTGTATAATATTATTATTTTATCATTTGCTAATCTATTTATATCATCTATAATATTTAAAATAGAGATAAATGAAACATCACAAGTTACAATATCATAAATCTCATCACTTTGAAATTTTCTTATATCTGTATTTTCTTTTTTAATTATTCTTTTATCATCTTTTATAGTTTCATGTAGCTGGTTTGATCCAACATCTACACATGTTACACTTTTTATATCATTTAATAAAAGCACTTGAGTAAAGCCACCTGTACTACTTCCTATATCTAAAGCATTTTGGTTTTTGATATCCAGTTTCAATTCTTCTAGAAAATATTTTAATTTATATGCTGCCCTACTTACAAAAAACTCATCTTGTAAGATTTTTATTTGCATATCTTCTTCTACTTTAAATGATGGTTTTGATATAATTTTACCATCAATTTGTATTTTTTTATTATTTATTAGTTCAGCTGCTTTATTTCGGCTTTGAACTTTAAAATTTTTTGTTAAATATATATCTAATCTCATAAGGCAATTATACTTGAAATTCGTAAAAAAAGAGTTTAATGACACTCTTGAAATAAAAAAGTCAAAATTTATAGCTTATTTATCTCCATACAGTGATTTTAAAACACTAATGCAAAGACTTAAAGATGAACATCCAAAAGCTAGACACTTTGTGTATGCATATAGATACCTAAATGAATTTGACCAAGTTGTTGAAAATAGTAGTGATGATGGCGAACCAAAAGGTACAAGTGGACGACCAAGTTTAAATGTACTAAATGGAGCAGATATTATAAATAGTGCTGTTATTATTATAAGATATTTTGGTGGAATTAAATTAGGAACAGGAGGGCTTGTAAAAGCTTATAGTGATGCTGTTAATTTAGTATGTAGTAATGCCCAGTTTTTTGAGTATAAAAAACTAACTACAAAAGATATTATTATAGATTATAACCAATTAGGTAAAGTAGAATATCAACTTAATAATTTGAATATAAAAATTATTAATAAAACTTTTGATTCTAATGTAAAACTAACTCTTCAAGCTACACAAGAAGAGTTAGATTTATTTAAAATATAATTAAAATAATTAATTTTATTAGATAATTACTTCTATCTCTCTACTATCTGATTCTACTTTTTTCTCTTTTATTACTCTATCTTCAGTTAATTTAACTGCTAATTCATTATCTGTAAGTGCTAAAATTTGCATAGCAAGATATGCACTATTAACTGCACCTGCTTTTCCAAGTGCAACAGTTGCAACTGGCATACCTGCAGGCATTTGAACTGTAGAAAGCATAGCATCCATACCATCCATAGCACCACCTTTCATAGGTACACCAATAATTGGTTTTGTTGTAGTTGCAGCTAATGCACCAGCAAGATGTGCTGCCATTCCTGCAGCTGCTATAAATACTTGAGCACCTTTTTTTTCTGCTTGTTTTATATATGTTTTAGTTCTCTCTGGAGATCTATGAGCTGAAGATATGATTAACTCATACTTAACATGAAATGACTCTAATGTGTCAGCACAATGCTTCATTATCTCATAATCACTTTTACTTCCCATTACTATTGATACAAAATTCATTTTTATTCCTTTTTTTAATTTAAATTTTTATTTATTAACTTTACAGCTTTCTTCACCATCTTTTGCAATAACTCTAAACATAGTTAGGTATGGTAGCTCACATGGTAGTTGTATAGGATTTGTATTTCCACTATGTACAGCTTCTAATACTTTTCCACTTTGTGTTATTATTTGTTTGAAGTTTATATAATATTGTCCATCTTTTTTAAATACTTTTCCAATTTCATTATCAACCTCTTCAAATTGGCTTCCTAATGGAGCAAATATCTCTATATCTTCATTTGGTAATGTTTTATATTTACACATAAAATGTTTTCTATCTTCTATTACTAAACCAGACACTTCATAAGTACCAACACTCATAGCATAATCATGATTTTGAGTGTCAAGTCTTTCAAATGGCTTATGCACTAAATATGCATCTGTAAATCCACGATTTTTTGTCGTATTTAATTCTTTTTCATATTTTTTAGGATCAAATTTATCATTATAAAAGTCTTCAATTGCCATTCTATATGTATATGCTGTAATAGCTGCATAATAAGGTGATTTTGTTCTACCTTCTATTTTAATACTATCAACAGCTCCACTAGCTAAAATTTCACCTACATGAGCTGATAAATTCATATCTTTAGCATTAAATATATATGTACCAATATCTGGCTGTTCTTCAAGTCTAAATAATGTACCATGTTCTTCATTTCCTGCATATAATGTATATTCAAATCTACAATCATTTGCACAAGAACCTCTATTTGGAACTCTTCCCATTTGAACTGAACTTACTAAACATCTACCACTATATGCAAAACACATAGAACCATGTACAAATATTTCTATTTCTAAATCTGGAAGTTGTTTTTTTATCTCTTGAACATCTTTTAAAGATATCTCTCTTGCAGCAATAATTCTTCTTACACCCATATCATAATAAACTTTTGCATCAAGATAATTCATAACATTAGCTTGTGTAGAAAGATGTATTGGTATATTTGGTGCTAATTCATTACAAAGTGCAACAACTCCAGGAGTTGCAACAATAAGTGCATCTGGTTCAAGTGCAGCTATATTTTTAATATGAGATTTCAATAATTCAATTTGTGAGTTAAATGGAAACCCATTTATTGTTACATATACTTTTTTACCTAGATTATGAGCATAATCTATACCTTCTTTAAAAGTTTCCATAGTAAATTCTTTACCACTTCTAATTCTAAGGCTAAAATGACTTACTCCACCATAAACTGCATCTGCACCATAAGCAAAAGCAATTTTAAGCTTTTCAAGATTTCCAGCTGGACTTAATAGTTCTACTTTATTCATTAACTCTTCTTTAATTTTTTATAATGAAATAATAGCAAAATAAAGCAAAATATATTAAATAGAATAATTGTAATTAAATAATGTAAGTTTGATTTTTTTAGTTTTTTTAAGTATTGTGCCTAAATAATATAATTTAGACACAATATTATGAGTTATAATTTAAATTTAGTTATTTGCAAATTTAATTTTTTGATCTCTATAAAGACCTGTTCCAACTGGTATAGTTCTACCAATAACAACATTTTCTTTAAGATCAGTTAACATATCCATTTTAGAAGATATTGCAGCTTCTGTTAATACTTTTGTAGTTTCCTGGAATGAAGCCGAAGAGATAATACTATCAGATGTAACAGCAGCTCTTGTAATACCAAGTAAAACTGGTTCAGCTAAAGCTGGCTCTCCACCCATTTTAATTATTCTAGCATTTTCTTCAGTAAATCTTTTTCTAGAAATCATATCACCAGTTACAAATTTAGTATTACCTGGTTCTACAATATTTACTTGTCTTAACATTTGAGATAAAATAACCTCAATATGTTTATCAGCAATACTAACACCTTGACCTCGATATACACCTTGAACTTCAGAAACAATAAATTCATTTAATGCTTTTTCACCAAGTACTCTTAATATATCATGAGAAGAGATTTGACCATCTGTTAATTTTTCACCAGCATGTACAAACTCACCATCTCTTACAAGAATTTCTCTAGCTTTTTCTATTAATGTTTCAGATTTTTCACCAGCATTATTTGTAATAATTAATCTTTGTTTATTTCTAAGTGGTTTACCAAATGAAATTACACCATCAAACTCTGCTAATACAGCAATATTTTTAGGTCTTCTAGCTTCAAATAATTCAGAAACTCTTGGAAGACCTCCAGTAATATCGCTTGATTTTGCAACAGCTTTAGGAGTTTTACCTAAAATATCAGCAACTTTGATCTCTTCACCATCTGTAACATTTATAGCAGTTTTTGGTTCAAGTACATATCTTGATACTTTATCATTTGCACTTTGAACTAAAATTGCTGGTTTATAACCTGCAGGAATATATTCATTTACAACTAATTTAGATGTACCTGTTAATTCATCGTATTGTTCAGATACTGTTAATCCTGGAATAATATCTTCAAATACTGCCTTACCATTATCTTCTGCAATAGTAGGATTTGCATATGGATCCCATTGTGAAATAACAACATGAGACTCTTTAGATGGTTTAGCAACTAAATCACCTTTTTTAACTTTTGCATCATTTTCTAATACAATTTCAGAATCTCTTGAGATGTAATATCTTTCAGCTTCTCTATCTTTACTATCAATAATAACAACAAATAAACCTTTTTTAGTAATAACTTGACCAACTTTAATATCACTTACAGGTTCTAAATAATCACCTGTTAATTTAAAGTATTTAACTGTACCTGTAGAACCTGATTTAATTTCACTTGTAACAGGAGCTCCATCATCTACTAATAATTCAGATGCATAAGGTACTCGAGATGGTACATTCCAAGAATCTTTTATAATTTCAACAATAGATTCTTCAGCTTTTACTGTATCACCATTTTTATATGGTAAATATAATTTAGATTCAATTTTACCAGAAATTCCAGCTAATTCATTTGGTTTAGCTATAGAATCTTTTCTTAAGTAATATTTCTTCTCATTGTTACCTTTTGAAATAGTTATAATAACTTCTTCATGTAATGAATCAATATTAATTGTTCCATCAAATGGACAGTTAATTTTTGGCTCAACTAATAATATTGCTGCATTTCTTCTGTTAGCAATGATTTTCTTACCATCTCTAGCTGTATGAGTATTAATATTGTAGTATCTTAAGAAACCTTCACTTGTAGCTCTTAACTCTTTTTCTGCTTGAGTAGCTGAAGCTGTTCCACCAACGTGGAAAGTTCTAAGTGTAAGCTGAGTTCCTGGCTCACCAATTGATTGAGCAGCAAGTACACCAACAGCTTCACCTGGATTAGCTTTTCTTTGCTCACCAAGGTTAAGACCATAACATTTAGCACATAAAGTATTTTCAGCTTTACATGTAAGTGCTGTTCTAATAGTAACTGATTTAACACCAGCATTATCAACAACAATTGCATCTTCTTCTGTAATTAATGTACCTTCATTAAATAAAATTTCATTTGAAATTGGATCAACAATATCATTTGCAATAACTCTACCTGTAATTCTTTCTGCTAAGCTTTCAACTAATTCATTACCATTTACAATAGAAGATATAGTAATACCTTCATGTGTTCCACAATCTTCAACTGAAATTCTAACATTTGCAGATACATCAACAAGTTTTCTTGTTAAGTACCCAGCATTGGCTGTTTTAAGAGCTGTATCGGCAAGTCCCTTTCTAGCACCGTGAGTAGAAATAAAGTACTCAAGTACATTTAGACCTTCTCGGAAGTTAGAAACAATTGGTGTTTCAATAATAGAACCATCTGGCTTAGCCATAAGACCCCTCATACCTGCAAGCTGTCTAATTTGGGCAGCACTACCTCTAGCCCCTGAATCTGCCATCATATAAATAGAGTTAAATCCATCTTTATCAGTTCTTACAATATCCATCATCTCAGATCCAAGTCTATTATTAAGAATAGTCCATACATCAATAATTTTGTTGTATCTTTCTTGCTCTGTTAATAAACCTTGGTTAAATTGTTTTTGAACTTCAATAACTTCTTTTTTAGCAATTTTAACTAATCCATCTTTTGAATCAGGAATTCTAATATCATCTATAGAAATAGAGATACCAGCAGCCGTTGCATATTTGAAACCAATATTTTTAAGGTTATCTAGGAACTTAGGTGTTACAGCATAGCCACCATGTTTATAAATATAATCAACTAATGCTCCAATATCTTTTTTCTTTAAAATTTTATTCCAATAAGATTCTGGTACAAATTCTGGTAAAATATCTTTAATAATCATTCTACCAATAGTAGTTGTAATCATTTTACCATCGATTGGTGTTCGCACCTTTGCATGAATATCTACTTTTTTAAGCTCTAAAGCCATCATTGCTTCATTTAAGTTAGAGAATATTTTATTTTCACCTAATACACCCTCTTTTTCAAGAGTAATATAGTATAAACCAAGAATCATATCTTGAGATGGAACTGCTAAAGCTCTACCTGAAGCTGGTAAAAGAATATTCATAGAACTCATCATAAGAATTTTAGCTTCTGCTATAGCTTCTTGTGATAATGGAACATGCACAGCCATTTGATCCCCATCAAAATCGGCATTAAATGCTGAACAAACTAATGGATGTAATTGAATAGCTTTACCATCAATTAATACAGGGTGAAATGCTTGAATTGATAGTTTATGTAGAGTTGGAGCTCTGTTTAGCATAACAGGATAATCTTCAACAATTTCACTTAAACATTCCCAAACTTCATTTGTTTCTGCTTCAATTAATCTTTTTGATGCTTTTAATGTAGTTGCATAACCTTTTTCTTCAAGTTTTGCCATTAAGTGTGGCTTAAATAATTCTAATGCCATTTTCTTTGGTAATCCACATTGATCCATTCTTAATGATGGTCCAACAACAATTACAGATCTACCAGAGAAGTCAACTCTCTTACCAAGTAAGTTTTGTCTAAATCTACCTTGTTTACCTTTAATAATTTCAGATAATGATTTAAGAGGTCTTTTATTAGCACCTTTTACTGCATTTGCTGTTTTTGCATTATCAATTAATGCATCAACTGCTTCTTGAAGCATTCTCATTTCATTTCTAATAATAATTTCTGGAGCATCTAGTTCTAATAATCTTTTAAGTCTATTATTTCTGTTTATTACTCTTCTATATAAATCATTAACATCAGATACAGCAAATTTACCACCATCAAGCGATACTAATGGTCTAATATCTGGTGGAAGTACTGGAACAACTTTTAACATCATCCATTCTGGTCTATTCCCACTTGATAAGAAGTTTTCAACAACTTTAAGTCTTTTAACAATAGTTTTCTTTTTAGCTTCACTTTTTGTAGCTTCCATTTCACCTTTAAGTGTAGCTAATAGTTCAACTAAGTCAAGATTCATTAGCATATCATGAATTATTTGTCCACCCATTTTAGCAACAAAACCAGTATCATCATAATTTTCATCTATATGTCTAAATTGTTCTTCATTTATAATATCATATTTTTTAACAGGCTTGCTAGATTCACTATCATAGAATGCTTCACCTGGATTTTCAACAATGTATGCTTCATAATATAATACTCTTTCAAGATCTTTTAATTTTACACCTAAAAGTGTACCAATTCTTGAAGGTAAAGAAGAAACCATCCAAATATGTGCAACAGGAGCAACTAAATCAATATGTCCCATTCTGTGTCTTCTAACTTTAGATGATGTTACTTCAACACCACATTTTTCACAAACGATACCTTTGTATCTCATTTTTTTATATTTACCACAAAGACATTCGTAATCTTTTACTGGTCCAAAAATTTTAGCACAAAATAATCCATCTCTTTCTGGTTTAAGAGTTCTATAGTTAATAGTTTCAGGTTTTTTAACTTCTCCAGATGACCAAGATAAAATCTTAGCAGGTGATGCTAAGTTTATTTGAAAGGCTGCAAAATCTTTTGGCTTGTCTAATTCATGTATTTCAATAGGTTTTAATACTGTATTTTTACTCATTTTCTTCTACCTCGTCGTAAATTTCTACATCAAGCCCAAGTGCTTGAAGTTCTTTTGTTAATACAAAGAATGTTTCTGGAACACCAGATGCTGGTACATTCTCTCCATTTGCTATTGCTTTATATGCTGCACTTCTACCTTCAACATCATCAGATTTTGTTGTAAGCATCTCTTTTAGAACATTTGTTGCTCCATAAGCTTCTAAAGCCCAAACTTCCATTTCTCCAAATCTTTGACCACCAAATAGTGCTTTACCACCAACTGGTTGTTGTGTTACAAGAGAGTAAGGTCCTGTTGATCTAGCATGAACTTTTTCATCAACTAAGTGATGTAGTTTAAGCATATACATAACACCAACATTAACTCTCTCTTTCATTTTTTCACCAGTCATACCATCATAGATCTCTGTTTTACCATCTGTATCTATTTTTGCTAATTGGAATAATTTTTCAAACTCATCAGCTTTTGCACCATCAAATACTTGTGAAGCAAATCTAACTCCATTTGACCAATCTCTTGCATGCTCTAATAACTCTTCATCATCCATAGAATTAAGTACTTCAGCACCATTCATAAGTTTTGCAACATCTGCAATTTCAATCATTTTAGCTCTTAAATCTGCAATAAATGTAGCTGTTTTAGCTTCAAACATATCTTGAATTTGAAGTCCTAATTTTTTACCTACATAACCTAAATGTACTTCTAAAATCTGTCCGATATTCATTCTTGATGGAACCCCTAGTGGGTTAAGAATAACATCAACAGTAGAACCATCTTTCATATAAGGCATATCAACTTCAGGAACGATATTTGAAACAATACCTTTATTTCCATGTCGCCCAGCCATTTTATCACCAACTTTGATTTTTCTCTTAGTTGCTATATAAACTTTAACTTGTTTAATAACTCCCGAAGGTAAAATATCATCATGTTCTAAAATTTGTAATTTTTCTTCATGTTCTTCTCTTAAAGCTGCTTTTTCTTTAATAAAGTGTGCTTTAATTTCATTGTATTGTTTTGAAACTTTACTATCATAAGAAGATACAAGTTTTTTCATTGCAAATCTGTTTACATTTTCAAGTTGTTCAATTGTAACAGTATCACCTTTTTTGAAGCTCATATCAGCAACATCAACATCAGTTGTTAATTCATTTTTAGATAATAATGAGTTAATTCTTAAAATCTCTTCTCTATCTAACATTTGAAGTTTATCTTGATGCATTGAATCTAAAATTTCTTTTTCTTCATTTAATGCTTTAATTGCTCTTTCGTCTTTTTCATAACCTTTTTTAGTAAATACTTTAACATCTACTACATAACCTTCCATAGAAGCTGGACAATACATAGATTTGTTTATTACATGTCCTGCTTTTTCACCAAAGATAGCTCTTAATAATCTTTCTTCAGGAGTTGGTTTAATTTCACCTTTTGGTGTAACTTTTCCAACCATTATCATTCCAGGTTTTAAGAATGTTCCAACTTTTACAATACCAGATTCATCTAAATGTTCAATTGATTCTGCTTTAACACCTGGTAAATCTTTAGTAATTTCTTCATTACCATGTTTAAGTTCTCTAGCTTCTACTTCTTTTTCATAAATATGAACAGATGTAAATGCATCTTCTTTAATTAATTTTTGAGATAAAATAATAGCATCTTCGTAGTTGTATCCATTCCAAGGAATAAATGCAACAGTAGCATTAATACCAATTCCAAGCTCACCTTTATCCATTGAAGGACCATCAGCAATTACTTCACCTTTTTCTACAACATCACCTTCTTTTACAAGGTTTCTTTGACCAAATGAAGTATTGTTATTTGTTCTTTGGTTTTTAGATAAAACATACTGATCTATAAATGCACCATTTTCATCTTCACCTTTAATGTAAACATTTTTAGAATCAGATTTTTCAACAACACCAGCTCTGTTAGCTTTTATTACAGACCATGAATCTCTAGCTATTGTTTTTTCTAAACCAGTTCCAACAATTGGAGCTTGTGGTTTAAGTAATGGAACAGCTTGTCTCATCATGTTTGATCCCATAAGTGCTCTGTTGGCATCATCATGCTCTAAGAATGGGATAAGTGAAGCAGCAACACCCATTACCATTTGAGATGAAATATCAATAAGTTCAACTTTACTAGCTTCAACCATCATAATTTCACCATCTAATCTACCTTCAATTAGAGTATCAACAATTTTACCTTTTGCATCTAATTTAGTAGATCCTGGAGCAATAGTTTTACCCTCTTCTTGAGAAGCTGTGTAATATTCAATTTCATCAGTAACAACTGAATTTACAACTTTTTTATATGGAGTTTCAATAAATCCTAATTCATTAACTTTTGAATATGTAGATAATGTATTAATAAGACCAATATTTTGACCCTCTGGAGTTTCAACTGGACAAATTCTTCCATAATGAGTTGGGTGAACATCTCTTACTTCAAATCCAGCTCTTTCTTTAACAAGTCCACCTTCACCAAGTGCAGATAATCTTCTTTTATGTGTAACTTCAGATAATGGATTTGTTTGATCCATAAATTGAGATAATTGACCAGAAGTAAAGAATTCTGTAACAGTAGAAGTGATCATTTTTGACATAATTAAATCATGAGGCATAAGCTCTTCTAATGCACCATTTAGAGTTGTCATTTTATCTCTAATGGCTTTTTGCATTTTAACTAAACCATTATGTAATTCATTTGATAATAATTCACCAATTGATCTAATTCTTCTGTTTCCTAAGTGATCTCTATCATCAATATGACCATGACCAGCTTTTACTTTAATAAGATATTGAATAGTTTTAATAATATCTTCGTTTGTTAAAATTGCAACATATTCAGGTACATTAACACCAAGTTTATGGTTCATTTTCATTCTACCAACTTTAGTTAAATCATATCTTTCTGGATCAAAAAATAATTTTTTAACAAAATCTTGTGCAGCATCAGCAGTAACAGGTTCACCTGGTCTCATTACTTTATATAATCTAATTGCACATAATTCATTTTCATCTTCAATTTCTTCTGTTTGCTTAAGAAGTTTAATTGACTCTGCATCAGCTTTAAATGCATTGATAATTGAATTATCATGACCTTCTGCTAAATCATTTGCAATATTGAAATCTTTAAATCCTAAATCTAATAATTTTTTTAATTTAATATCATCCATTAATGTTAATGTATCAAATAATACTTCTCCTGATTCTGGATCATAAATAGCTTCAGATGTATGTCTTTCCATTAACATATCTACTGGGTATTCTACATATTTTAATCCACCTTCAGCTAAAGCTTTTGCTTTTCTTTCAGTAAGTCTTTTACCTTTAGAGATAATATTGTTACCTTTTTCATCAATAAGATCAAAATCAATTCTTCCTGTAAATCTAACTGGATCAAATTTTGTTAGGAATTTATTATTTTTAATTTTAATATTTAATACTGGATAAAATAATTTTACAATATCTTCTTTTGAATATCCAATTGCTCTTAAAAGAATAGTAACTGGTACTTTTCTTCTTTTATTAATTCTTACATAAAGAATATCTTTTGCATCATATTCAAAATATAACCAAGAACCTCTATTTGGAATAATTTGACCTGTATAAATAAGTTTATTAGAAACAGTTGCTGATTCTTCTTCTTTGAAAATAACACCTGGAGATCTATGTAATTGGTTTACAACTACTCTTTCAACACCATTTACAACAAAAGAAGTTCTATCTGTCATTAAAGGTATATCTCTGATATAAATTTGTTGTTCTTTTATATCTTTTACTCCAACTTTCTCACCAGTTTTTTCATCTAGTTCCCATAAAGTTAATCTAACATTTATTTTAAGTGGAATTGAATAAGTTAGTCCTCTAACCATAGCTTCATTAACATTGTATTTTGGTTTACCAACTTCACTATTTATATAGTCAAGAGTAAATCTATTTTGATTATCGTGAATTGGGAATATAGTTTTGAAAACTTTTTCAATACCTGCTTCACTTCTATCAGCTGCGCCAACCATCAAAAAGTTTTTATAACTGTTTTGTTGTAGTTGTAGTAAATTTGGAATTTCAATTTTTTGTGAATTTTTTGCAAAATCAACTCTTAGTCTATTTCCAGATTTTAATGAATTTAACATAGAATACCTCATATTTTTTATATTTTGAATTGCTTTTTTCTTTCAGATTCATATCTTGAAAAAGCACAAAGTTTATAATATACTATTACAAACTCCATTGCGAAAAAAAGCACTCTAAACTATATGTAACTACATATACTTCAGAGTGCTATATATTTTAAATGACTAATGCTCCGCCTAAACGGAGCATTAAAATCGTGCATAAAATTTAAGTTTAATTACTTAACTTCTACTGTTGCACCTGCAGCTTCTAATTCAGCTTTTGCAGCTTCAGCATCTTCTTTAGAAACACCTTCTTTAACTACTGCACCAGCTTCTTCAGCCATTGCTTTTGCTTCTTTTAATCCTAAACCAGTTAATCCTCTAACTGCTTTAATTACATTAATTTTTTTAGCTCCAGCATCTTTGATAATTACATCAAATTCTGTTTTTTCTTCTGCAGCTTCACCAGCTACTGCTCCACCTGCAACTGCAACTGGTTGTGCAGATACTCCGAATTTTTCTTCAAATTCTTTAACTAATTCAGAAAGCTCTAATACGCTTAAACCTGAGATATATTCTAATACGTCTTCTTTAGAAATTGCCATTTTATATTCCTTAATGTTTTTCTTATTTATTGCATATTTTCATATGCGATTGTTGCATTTAATTATGCAGCCTCTTCTTCTTTTTTCTTTCTAAGAGCATCAAGCCCAATAGTAAAGTTAGCAACAGGAGCCATCCAAGTAGCAGCAAGCATACCAAGAAGTTCTTCTCTACCTGGTAATTTAGCAAATGCATTGATTTTAGCAATGTCTGCAGCTTCACCATCGATAATACCTGTTTTAATTGCGAATGTATCTTTGTTTGCAGAAGCAAATTTATCAGCTACTTTACAAGCAGCAATTTGATCTTCAGCCCAAATAAAGATACTGTCTCCATTTAATTCAAGAACTGGTAATTCAGCATTTTTCATAGCTAAACCAGCTAAAGTATTTTTAGCAACTTTAACTTTAGCTCCAGCTTCAAGAGCAGCTATTCTTAATTGCTCAAGCGATTTATGGCTTGTACCTTTAAAACTTGCAACAACAATTGCTTCTGCAGTTTTAAATTCATTTGAAAGAAATTCAACAATTTCATTTTTATTATTTCTAGTCATAGTTTTCCTCCTTTCTAAAACACAACCTACACTGGAATTATGAACGAATTCAACCAGTGGTCTTTAGTTTTAAGATTAAAACAAATTAAATTTGCTTTTTATTATTTAATATCCATTAATTCTAATGGTTCAACTTTAACAGCTGGACTCATTGTTAAACTTAATGTTGCAGAAGTAACAAATCTTCCTTTAGCCGAAGCTGGTTTTTGTTTATTGATTGCTGACATAATTGCTTCAACATTTGCTTTTATCTCTGCTTCAGAAAATGATGCTTTACCAATTCCTGCATGAATAATACCTTTTTTATCAACTCTATAAGCTACTTTTCCACCTTTTGAATCAGAAACTGCTTTTGTTACATCCATAGTTACTGTTCCAACTTTAGGATTAGGCATTAAACCTTTTGGTCCTAAGATTCTACCAATTTTACCAACTAGTCCCATTGTATCTGGAGTAGCAATTAATACATCAAAATCAATATTTCCAGCTTGAATAGATTCAACTAAATCATCATTACCAACAATATCAGCACCAGCAGCTTTTGCTTCATCCATTTTGATACCTTTAGCCATAACTGCTACTTTTACAGTTTTTCCTGTACCACTTGGAAGAACAACAGCTCCTCTTATCATTTGATCAGCATGTCTAGGATCAACATTTAAGTTTAATGCTAAATCTACTGTTTCATCAAATTTTGCTGAAGCTAAACTTTTTACAGTTGAAATAGCTTCTTCAACATTATATCTTTTTTCTACATCTACTTTTTCTAATAAAGATTTATATCTTTTACTCATTTTTTTCCTTTTCGCAATTTTTGCTTCCACTTTTTAAGCCTATGTGGTCTTTGGCTATTTAATTACAATTAGAGATTAGTCTACTGTAATTCCCATACTTCTACAAGAACCTTCAACAATTTTTGCTGCTTGATTTTCATCATTTGTATTTAAATCAGCAATTTTTTGTTTAACGATTTCCATAACTGTATCTTTAGATATTGATGCAACTTTATTTTTAAGTGCATTATCACTACCTTTTTTAAGGTTTGCAGCTTTTAAAATTAATTCACTCATTGGTGGTTGTTTAGTAACAAATGTAAAACTTTTATCACTATAAACTGTAATTTCTACAGGTATTTTAAATCCTGCATTTCCTTTTGTTTTTTCATTGAATGCTTTACAGAATTCCATGATATTAATTCCTCTTTGTCCAAGAGCAGGTCCAACAGGTGGTGATGGATTAGCAGCACCAGCAGGTATTTGAAGTTTTAATATTCCTTCGACTTTTTTTGCCATTTTATTTCCTTATTATTTTTTTGTAAATGTATGCCATAGGCATTAAAATATACTACACAAAGTATATTTTAATACTTATATTAAAAAAGTTGTTGAATACTATTCAACAACTCTTTCTACTTGAGTATATGATATTTCAACTGGAGTATTTCTTCCAAAAATTAAAACATTCATAGTTATCATTCCAGAAGTCATATCAAATGCTTCTACATGACCATTAAAGTTTGCAAATGACCCTTCTTTAATTCTAAGTAATTCACCTTCTTCAAAAGATACTTTTGGTTTTGGTGCTTCTCTTTTTTCTACTTTATTTAATATTTGTTCAATATCTTTTTGTCTTAAAGGAGATGGTCTTTTTGATTCACCAATAAATCTACCAACTTTTGGCATAGATTGTATTGCATGCCAAAGAGCAGTATCAAGATCAATATTAGCAAAAACATATGCAGAGTATAGTGGTTTCTCTATTATTTTCTTTTGACCTTTTTTTATTTCGATTAAATCTTCTGTAGGAACTAGAACATCTTTTATTCTTCCATCATTTAAATCTTCTCTTAAACTTATTAATGCTCTTTTTATTGTAAGTTCACTACCTGAATGAGTTTGTATTGCGTACCAATTATGTGCCAATTCTTTTCCTTTAGTTCATTATAGATGATAAACTTACTGACATTACTGAATCAATAAGTGCTAAATATAGTGATATAACTGTCACTACAACAAAAACAGATAAATATGCACTTTTAACTTGTTCTTTAATAGGAAAAATTACTTTTTGCAATTCATCCTTAGCTTGTTTATAATAATGTATAAAATTATTCAAAAGTGATCCTTTAAATCTATGTATCAAATATTAAAAAATACTTATATTTCTTAATATTTATTACTATTAAAATATTAATGGCAGGCCAAGAGGGACTCGAACCCCCAACACCCGGATTTGGAATCCGGTGCTCTACCATTGGAGCTATTGGCCTAAAAATAGCAAAGTAAAACTTTGCTATAAAATTAAAGTCCTAAGACTTTAATTTAACTTCTTTATGAAGTGTATGTTTTCTCAATCTAGGAGAATACTTAGTAACTTCAAATTTTTCTGTATGTGTTTTTGGGTTTTTCATTGTAGTATAGTTAATATCACCACACTCTTCACATTTTAAACCTATTTTAATTCTTACACCATTTGCCATAGTCTAATCCTTATTCGATTATTTCAGAAACAACACCAGCACCAACAGTTCTACCACCTTCTCTAATAGCAAAGTTTGTACCTTTTTCTAGAGCAACTGGAGCAACTAATTCTACTGTTAATTCAACATTATCACCTGGCATAACCATTTCTGTACCTTCAGCTAATGTGATAGAACCAGTAACATCTGTTGTTCTAACATAGAATTGTGGTCTATAGTTATTAAAGAATGGAGTATGTCTTCCACCTTCGTCTTTTGATAAGATGTACGCTTCACATTTGAATTTTGTATGTGGAGTAATTGAACCAGGAACAACTAATACTTGACCTCTTTCAACATCTTCTTTTTTGATTCCTCTTAATAATAAACCAGCGTTATCACCAGCTTCAGCGAAATCCATTTCTTTTCTGAACATCTCAATACCAGTAACTGTAGTTTTTTGAGTATCTCTTAAACCAACAATCTCAACTTCTTCACCTAATTTAATAGTACCTTGAGAAATCGCACCAGTAACAACTGTTCCTCTTCCTGCAATTGAGAATACATCTTCAACTGGCATTAAGAAAGTTTTTTCTGTATCTCTTTCTGGTGTTGGGATATAAGTATCAACAGCATTCATTAATTCCATAATTTTTTCAGACCATGAACCAAATTTACCAGCTTTTGCTTCTTCTAATGCTTGGAATGCAGAACCAGCGATAACAGGAGTATCATCACCTGGGAAATCGTACTCAGATAATAATTCTCTGATTTCCATTTCAACTAATTCTAACATTTCTTCTCTATCTTCATCATCTAATTGATCTTCTTTATTTAAGAAGATTACAATGTATGGTACACCTACTTGTTTAGAAAGTAAGATATGCTCTCTAGTTTGAGCCATAGGACCATCTGTTGCAGCAATAACAAGAATAGCACCATCCATTTGAGCAGCACCAGTAATCATATTTTTAACATAATCGGCGTGACCTGGACAATCTACGTGTGCGTAGTGTCTTGTATCTGTTTCATACTCAATATGAGAAGTAGCAATTGTAATCCCTCTTTCTCTTTCTTCTGGAGCATTATCGATTTGATCGTAATCCATCATCTCTCCACCTAATTTAGCTGTAAGAACTGCTGAAATTGCAGCTGTTAAAGTTGTTTTACCATGATCTACGTGACCAATTGTTCCGATGTTAACATGCGGTTTTGTTCGTTCGAATTTTTCTTTTGCCATTTTGTTTCCTTTTGTTTATATTTAGGTTACCCTCTGAGCAGATGTGCCAAAAGCATATCTATTCAAAGGGTAATTTTTAATTTTCGGGTGGAGCCTATGATAAGACTTGAACTTACGACCTCTTACTTACCAAGCAAGTGCTCTACCCCTGAGCTACATAGGCTCAATTAAAAAAGTTGTGAATTATACAATATATAAAGTTAAATCTAGCTTTAATTAAAATATATTTTGTTTTTTTTGATTTTCTTTTAATAATTTAAAAAATTGATTTGATTGTTTATCATGGAGCGGGAAACGAGACTCGAACTCGCGACAATCTGCTTGGAAGGCAGAGGCTCTAGCCAACTGAGCTATTCCCGCATGATAATAAATGGTGGTGAGAGAAGGACTCGAACCTTCGAAGCCTGAGGCGGCGGATTTACAATCCGCAGGATTTGACCACTCTCCAACCTCACCGTTAAGTTTGTTGTTAAGATATAACAATAAAATGGAGCTGGATATAGGACTTGAACCTACGACCTGCTGATTACAAATCAGCTGCTCTACCAACTGAGCTAATCCAGCTTAAAAGTTAAAGATGGTGGTCCGAGGCAGAATCGAACTGCCGACACAAGGATTTTCAATCCTTTGCTCTACCCCTGAGCTACCAGACCATCTATCTCTTTAACGGGTGGAAGTATAACAGAACAATCTTAATTTACTCTTAATCTGTATTGTTTTTCTTTAAATTTGCACATTTTCTTTAAAATCCTCTCCTCTATGCTTATAAGATCTATATTGATCAAGAGAAGCAGCCGCTGGAGAAAGAATTGCAATTTCATTATTATTTATATTATATTGTGATTTTATTTGCATTACAGCTGTTTTTATATCATGGCATAAAAAAGATTTTATATTATTATCATTTGAAAGTTTTATTATTTTATCTTTATTTTTACCTATACTATATATAGTTATATTATTTTGCTTAATTATTTCAAATAAAGGATCAAGTGATGCCCCCTTATCATCTCCACCTAATATAAGATGTATAGTTTTATCTTTATAGGTTTTTATAGCTTGAATTGTAGCATCTATATTTGTAGCTTTACTATCATCAACCCAAACCATATTATTTCTATCTTTAAATTCTTCTAATTTGTGTTTATCTTGAATAAAACTATTTATACTATTATAATTTATATTATCAAATAATATTTTTTGAATACTTAAAGCTAATAATGCATCTAATAAAAATGGTTCTTTAAAATTTATTTTATTTATATCTATATCTAATTTTGATGATAAGTCTTTACTATCTTTATATGTAATTAAAAAACCATCTGTTTTTATATTTTCATATTTTTGAGGAATAATTGCAATCTCTCCCTCTTGTAAAGAATAAATAGGTTTTAGTTTTGATTGTTCATATTCTTCAAAATTACCATGCCAGGAAATATGGTCTTCACTTATTGGTAAAAGTATATAAATATTTGGTTTTGCATATTTTGTATAATGTAATGTAAAAGATGAAGTTTCTAAAATTAAATTTTTATTTGTATTATATGCTTTTGCTAAAGGTAAACCAATATTACCTGCAGCAATAAAATTATTGTTCTTAAGTAAATGCTCACACATTTGAGTAGTTGTAGTTTTCCCATTTGTACCACTTATCCAAATAGAAAAAATATCTTTTTGCTCTTTATTATATATATTAGTTAAAAATAGGTCATAATCACTAATACAGTTTTTTGTATTTATTACTATATTATTAGATGGAGGAATACCTGGACTTACTACTGTTAATTCATCTGAGTCTTTATCATATATATTTAAATCTTTATCATCATATAAATTAACATTATTATAAATATCTTTTATTGCTAATGCTGTTTTACCTTTACCTAATACTCTCATATTAAACCTTATCTAATTTTTAAGCTTGCTAATGCTATTAAATTTGTTATAAATGCAATTATCCAAAATCTAACAATAATTTTATTTTCATGCCATCCTTTTTGCTCAAAATGGTGATGTATTGGAGCCATTAAAAATATTCTTTTTTTTCTAAGCTTATATGAACCAACTTGCAACATAACAGATACTGTTTCAAAAACAAAAATAAATCCTATAAGTAAAAGTAAAATTTCACTTTTTGCTACAATTGCCATATATCCTAAAAAACCACCAATAGCTAAAGATCCACTATCACCCATAAATACTTCTGCTGGGTGAGAGTTGTACCATAAAAAGCCTATTAATGCTCCTATAAAACTAAAACCAACAATAGTAAGCTCTCCTGCTAATTTTATATTTGGAAGTAATAAATAATTACTAAGTACAGCATGTCCTGTCACATAAACTATTGCTGATAATGTAAAAAAAGCAATTATTGAAGGTACTGTAGCTAAGCCATCTAAACCATCTGTTAGATTAACTGCATTTGTTGATGCTATCATTATTAATGTCCAAAAAATAATTGCATAAAAGCCCATATCAAATATTGGAAACTTATAAAAAGGTACATATAGTTCTGTTGAATGATTTGTATAAAAAAGTATTCCAACAACTATTAGTGATGCTACAAATTGGTAAATTAGCTTCATTCTAGGAGTTAAACCTTCTGAATTTTTATTTGATGTTATTTTTGAATAATCATCTTTCATACCAATTAATGAAAATAATCCTATAGTAACAATTGCACCAACAACATATGGATTATTTAATTTTGCTGTTAAAAATATTGCAATAAGTGTTGATACAACAAAAACAACCCCTCCCATTGTAGGTGTTCCTACTTTCTTTTGATGTGAATCTGGTGCTAAATCATATATAGGTTGTTTGGCTCCTACTTGATTTGCCCATTTTAAAAATTTTGGCATTAAATAAAATGTAATTAAAAAAGCTATAAAAAATCCTATTCCTGCTCTAACTGAAATATATTGAAAAATATTAATATCTAAATGTCTATAAAACCAATAAAACAATGTAAGTTCCTCCAAATAATAAAACATAAACTTTAGATAAAAAGTAAAGTAAATTTATGTTATAATCGCGATTATAACATAATTCATCTTTAGGGTAACAAATGAGTAAAAAAACTATTTTAATAATCACTGATGGTATAGGGCACAATGATTCTTGTGAATACAATGCATTTTGTCAAGCAAAAAAACCAACATACGATTTTTTATTTCAAAATATTCCTAATTCTCTTATTAAAACATATGGCTTAAGTGTTGGTTTACCTGATGGTCAAATGGGAAATAGTGAAGTAGGTCATATGAGTATTGGAAGTGGTAGAATATTATATCAAGATTTAGTAAAAATCAATTTAGCAATTGAAAATAATACATTAAAAAATAATGAAATACTAACTAATACAATCAATAAATCAAATAATATACACTTAATAGGACTAGTAAGCGATGGTGGTGTTCATTCTCATATTTCACATATTATTGCTTTAGCAAAAATTGCATCATCTTTAAATAAAAAAGTATTTATACATATAATTACAGATGGTAGAGATGTTAGCCCTACAAGTGCAAAAAATTATATTAATCAAATTATTGAAATTTGTAATGATAATATATCAATTGCAACAATATCGGGTAGATTTTATACTATGGATAGAGATAATAGATGGGAAAGAATTCAAGCAGGATATGAACAAATAGTAAATGCTAAAACACTATATAAAAATGATATTTTATCTTATTTAAATGAACAATATTCAAAAGAAATATATGATGAATTTATTGAACCTATATCTTTTAATAATTATCAAGGTATAAATAATAATGATGGTATTATATTTTGTAACTTTAGATCTGATAGATTTAGAGAAATTACTACAGCATTTGCATCTAAAGAATTTGATAAATTTGAAACAAAAGATTTAAATTTAAATATTGCCACAATGACACAATATGATAAAAATTTACCATTACCAATATTATTTCCAAAAGTTACACCTAAAAATACATTAGCTCAAGTAATTAGCCAAGCAAATCTAACTCAAGTTCATACAGCAGAAACTGAAAAATATGCACATGTTACATTTTTCTTTAATGGTGGTATTGAAGAAGAATTTAAAGGTGAAAAAAGATTACTTGTATCTTCACCAAATGTTAAAACATATGATTTAAAACCAGAGATGTCTGCACCTGAAGTTTGCAAAAATGTTCTAAAATCAATGGATGAAGAAAATGATTTTATTGTTGTAAACTTTGCAAATGGAGATATGGTAGGACATACAGGAAATATAGAAGCAGCTATAAAAGCAGTACAAAGCGTAGATGAACAATTAGGTAAAATAATAACTAAAGCAAAAGATTTAGATTATAATGTTGTACTAACAAGTGATCATGGAAATTGTGAAAAAATGAAAGATGAAAATGGTAATATATTAACTAATCATACTGTTGGTGATGTTTTTTGTTTTGTTATTGCACCTAATGTTAAAAAGATTAATGATGGTGGGTTAAGTAATATTGCTCCAACAATATTAAAATTAATGGAGCTTCCTATTCCTGATGAAATGGATGAAGCACTATTTTAGATGAAAAGAATTAAAAAATGTTAAAAAAACTTATTATATTAATGCTACTCATAGCAATGGGTATATTTATTTGGTTAGTGGTTGTTTATTCAAAAATAAAACTAGATGTAAATAAAATTGTAAATTATAAACCAACTGCAACAACACAAATTGTAGATAAAAATGGAAAATTAATATCTAATATTTTTGAAGATCAACATAGATTTTATGTAAAATTTGATCAAATACCTCCAAAAGTAATAGAAAGTTTAATTGCAATAGAAGATACTCAATTTTTTGAACATAATGGTATAAATGTTGATGCAATTTTAAGAGCAATTGTAAAAGATTTAAGACATATGAAAATGGTAGAAGGTGCTAGTACTATAACACAGCAATTAGTAAGAACACTTGCATTAAGTCGAGATAAAAAAATAATGAGAAAAATCAAAGAGATATTATTATCACTTAGATTAGAAAAAGTACTAAGTAAAGAAGATATTCTTGAAAGATATTTAAACTCTATTTATTTTGGTCATGGATATTATGGTATTAGAACTGCATCATTGGGATATTTTCATAAAGAATTAGATCAATTAAATATTAAAGAGATTTCAATACTTGTTGGATTACCTCAAGCTCCAAGTTTTTATGCACCTACAAAAAATTTAAAATTTTCATTAGCAAGAGCTAATCAAGTTGTAAGAAGACTTAATACATTGGGGTGGATTAATAATAGTCAATATATAGAAGCATTAAACTTTCAACCTAAAATATATAATGAAACACTTACTCAAAATAAAGCACCATATGCTGTTGATTATGCACTAAAACAATTAAAAGATAAAGTTCCTGATTTAAAAACAGCAGGATATATAATAAAACTTACTATTGATTTAGAAGCTCAAGAGATTGCAAAAGAAGCATTAAATTATGGATATGAAAATATTAAAAAACGAGACAAGTATGTAGATACTAATAAAAGTAATACTAAAACATTAAATGGTGCAATAGTAAGTATAGAAAATAATACTGGTAAAATTTTAGCACTAGTTGGTGGTATAAATTATAATAAATCATCATTTAATAGAGCAACTCAAAGTAAGCGACAACCAGGAAGTGCTGTTAAACCTTTTGTATATCAAACAGCTTTAAATTTAGGTTATTCAACAGTTAGTAATTTAGTTGATATATCAAGAACTTTTGAATACCAAAATAAAAATAAGTATAATAAATCTAAAAAATGGAAACCTAGCAACTACGAAAGTAACTTTAAAGGGATGATTTCATTAAGAGAAGCACTTGTTCATTCAAGAAATTTAGCTACTATTAACCTTGTTAATGAAATTGGTATAGATATAATTCATGAAAATTTAGAACTATATGGATTTAAAAATTTACCACTTGATTTATCAATTGCATTAGGAAGTTTTGGGATTTCACCTTTAGATTTAAGTGAAATGTACACAATTATTTCTAATCATGGTGTAAAAGTAAAACCATATATTATTGAATCTATTAAAAAAGTAAATGGAGATATAATAAAATTTGATCCTATAACTACAGAAATCCAAAATGAAGAACAAGCTTTTTTAATGACTTCTATATTAGAAGATGTAGTTACAAGAGGTACTGCAAGAAGAGCAAAAGTAAAAGGTCTTCAAGTAGCAGGTAAAACTGGAACAACAAATAACTATAAAGATGCTTGGTTTTGTGGATATAGTCCAACAATTCAAACTATAGTATGGTTTGGAAATGATAATTATACTCCTATGGGAAGAAAAGAAACTGGAGGAGGAGCTTCTGCACCAGTATTTTCATATTTTTACAAATCTTATTTAAATATACATCCTGAGTTAAAAAGAAAATTTACAATACCTAAAAATATTATAAGTCATAAGTTTAATGGGAAAATGGAATATTTTACTCAAACATCTCCTATGCCTCAAATACAAACTATCCAATTAAAAGATGTTTTTGAACAAGATGAAGAGATTGAATTTTAATAATATAAATTAAAATTCAATCTATAAAAAAAGGCTAACTATAAAATAGTTAGCCTTTTTTATTTATATAAAATAAAGTATTTCTACTTTATTTTATACTAGCATGAATATGTTGAAATATATTCGTAAGCTGTTGGTCTTCCTTCTACAGGAATAACATGTCTATCAAATTGATAATCAACATAAGTTTTAACAAAATCTTTATCCATAATACAAGATAAGAAATCATTATCTTTTGCTAAACCTTCTAATGCATCTCTAAATGTATTAGGTAATTCAGGAATTTTTCTTTCTGCAATTTCATCTCTTGTTAATTCAAATAAATCTTCATTAAATGGACCAACTAGATCATATCCACCTTTTTCAATTCCATCAAGACCAGCAATCATTAATACAGCAAATGCTAAATAAGGACATGCTGTTGAATCTGGGAATCTTGTTTCAATTCTTGTTGCTGCTGCTCCAGCACCATATGGAATTCTACATGCAGCAGATCTATTTTGAGAAGAATATGTTAAAATTCTTGGAGCTTCAAAACCTGGTAATAATCTCTTAAATGAGTTTGTTGATGGATTTGTAAATGCAGCAACTGCTTCTTTATGAGCAAAAATACCACTTAAATAATCAAGTGCTGTTTTACTTAAATTTGCATAAGCACCTTCTTCATAGAATAAGTTTGTACCATCTTTCCATAAAGATTGGTGAACATGCATACCATTTCCATTATCATTATAAATTGGTTTTGGCATAAATGTACATGATTTACCATTTAAGTGTGCAACCATTTTACATACATATTTATATTTTTGTACATTATCAGCAGCTGTAATAATATCAGAATAAACAATACCAATTTCATGTTGACCTTGTGCAACTTCATGGTGTCCTAAAACAACTTCTAAACCAACTTGCTCTAATACTAACATCATCTCAGCTCTTAAATCAACTGCAGGATCTGTTGGTTGTACTGGGAAGTACCCACCTTTAATTCTTGGTCTATGACCCATATTTCCAACTTCACCATAATCAGCATTATCAGCCCAGTGACCTTCATCTGTTTCAACTTTAAATGATTGGTGATTATCATTATCGATAATTTTAACATCATCAAAAATAAAGAATTCATTTTCAGGACCAAAGTATGCAGCATCTGCTATACCTTTATCTTCTAAAACTTTTAAAGCTTTTTTAGCAATTGATCTTGGACATTTAGCGTATAATTCATTTTTATAAATATCATATACATCACAAATAACAATCACTGTGCTATCAGCTGTAAATGGATCTAAGAATGCAGACTCAACATCTGGTTTAAGTAACATATCTGATTCATTAATTGGTTGCCAGTTTTCAATAGATGAACCATCAAATGGTAAACCACCCTCTAATTGACCTGCAGTTACTGCACTCATTCTATATGAAATATGATGCCATGCACCTTTTATATCTGTGAATCTAAAATCCACAAACTGAACTTCATTTTCTTTACAAAATGAAAAAAACTCTTCTGTATTATTTACAAATTTACCCATTTATAATTCTCCTTAAATTTAAAGTACCTCTAAAAAAGATATATTATATTTAATATTCTTTTTAGAGGTACCTTTTAATATATTGTATCAAAAAAATAATTTATTATTCAAATAAATTGTCTAATAAATATACATTTTATACAATTTTACCCATCTTCATTAATTTTTTTAATTAATTCTTCTAAAACTCTTTTTGCATCTTCGATTTTTGGTTGACATCCACCAGCAGCTTCATGTCCACCTCCACCATATTTTAACATTAACTCACCAACATTTGTTTTTGATGTTCTATTAATTATTGATTTGCCTGTACTATAAACAACATTTTGTTTATTTTTTCCCCATACAGCATGAATTGAAATATTTATTTCTGGATATAATGCATAAATCATAAATCTATTTCCAGGATAAATAATATCTTCATTCATATAATTAATAATTATAAGATTTTTATATATTTTTGAACATCTTTTCAATTGAGCTATAAATTCTTTTTCATATCTAAAATATAATTCAACTCTTTCTTTAACATCTGGTAATTCTAGTATTTCATCTATTGTTAGTTTTGCACAATGATCAATTAAATCCATCATTAATTGATAATTAGACACAGAAAATTCTTTAAATCTACCTAATCCAGTTCTACTATCCATAAGAAAACTTAATAATTCCCAACCTTTAGGCTCTAATATATCTTCTTTATTGAATTGTGCAGAATCTGCTTTATTAGCTGCATCCATCATATCTCTAAATCTTGCAGGAAATCTTTCATCTCCTCCATAATATTGATATACTACTTCTGCTGCACTTGGTGCATCAGGTATTATAATATGATTTTCCATCTCTTTATTTCTTAGTGTTTCACTATAATGATGATCAAAAGCTAAATGAACACCTTCTACATATGGAAGGTTAGTAGTAATATCATCTTCAGTAATTTCAATCTTACCATCTTGCATATCTTTTGGATGAACAAATGAAATTTCATCTATAATACCTAAATATTTTAATAAAGTTCCACAAACAAGACCGTCCATATCACTTCTTGTTACAAGCCTATAAACTGTTGCTGACATTTTTTCTCCTAGTTATTACCTATAATATAAGTCATTTTATCAATTTTTAACTTAATTAATTAAATTATTACAATTTATGATATATTTTTTCTTTTTTTATATAACTAACACAATTTTTAAATCCAATAGATTTTGCTATTCTTATATTATTTTCATATCCAAAGCCAATTTGTTCAATACTATGTGCATCTGATGAAAAAGTAATATCTATATCTAATTCATATGCTAGTTCAAGTAAACTTCTTGATGGATATTGTTCTTTTATTGGTTTTCTTAGTCCTGCACTATTTACTTCAATAGTCATATTTGATTTTTTTATCTGTTTTAATGCTTTATATGCTATTGATTTTATATCTTTTTTTGGTAAAAATTTAAAAACTTTTATTAAATCTAAGTGACCAACAATATTAAAATAATTTGTTTTTGCCATTTCTTCTATAGTATTAAAATAATTAATCCAAATATCATCAATATTTTTATTTTCATATTCTTTAAGATATTCTGGATTATCAAATCCCCATGTATCTAAAAAATGGACAGAACCTATTAAATAATCTACATTTGAATTTAAAATTTTCTCTTCTATATATTGATTATTTGACATATAATCAACTTCATATGCTAATAATATTTCAATATCATTTTTATATTTATCTTTTAAAGTTAAAACTTCTTTTTCATATTGATAACTTTGTTCTAATGACATTCTATATTCTTTATCAAAATTCATTGGAGCATGATCAGAAAAACCAAATATATCTATTTTTAAATCTATTGCTTTTTTTATATAATCTTCCATACTACCAGTAGCATGATTACATCTAGTTGTATGATTATGTAAATCAATTCTCATTTATACTTTAACTTCTTACTTGATTTCTTCCTGAATTTTTGGCTTTATATAAACCTTCATCAGAAGCTATTATCATTTCATCTATTGTTTTTAACTTTTTAATACAATATCCAATAGAAACAGTATAAGATATGTCTCCCTTAGGTGTAGAAATAACATTATTCTCAAATGATGCTCTAATATTTTCTAATAATTTTAAAAAATCATCTTCATTTTCATCAAATACCATTGTACAAAATTCTTCTCCACCAAATCTAGACATAATGCAATCTATACCATCAAGATTTTTATTTACTATTTTTACAACTTCTTGAATTGCAATATCTCCAATATCATGACCATAAGTATCATTAATATTTTTAAATTTATCAATATCAATCATAAATAATTTTACATTATCATGCTTCATGAACTTTTTTAAACCTTCTTGGAAAAAATATCTTCTATTATATGCCCCAGTTAAAAAATCTTTATTTGCTTTATTTTTAATATCTTCAAATAAATCCAAAATATCTAAAGAAGAATTTAATCGAGCATAAAATTCTTCTTTACTAAATCCTTTATATAAAAAATCATTTGAACCATATTTTAAAAATTTAGCAATTAAATGATTATCTTTATTATCTGTAATAGTAGTGATATTTAATTCATCCTTACTATATTTTTGCCTAATATTTTTAACAAGTTGCAATCCATCCATATTAGGCATATTATAATCTGTATAAATCATAGAAATATTTTTATTTTTATTCAAAATTTCTAGAGCATCAACACCATCTTTTGCATAAAGTGTATTTAATTGATATTTTTCTAATAGATCTATTATTATATTTGCCATTGTTTTACTATCATCTACAACTAAAACTGTTTTATTTTCATTTGATATAATTCTTTTTACTAAACTAACTATATAATCAAAAGAAAAAGAAGAATCTTTTAATACATAATCCATAATATCCATATTTCTAAATTTTTCTTCTTTGTCTTCTTGTCCAGTTAATACAATAGTTGGAATATTAAATTTTGAAACAAAATTTACAACTTCTCCATTTGGAGCATCTGGTAAACCAAGATCTAATAATGCTACTGCTATATTTCCTTTATATTCTAATAACCTAGTTGCACATTCTTTTTGAGAATGTGCAACTACTGGATTTAATCCTAATTCATCTTTTATCTTATGTGATAATTTTGCACATATTGTCTTACTATCATCTACTATTAATATATTTTTATCCATTTAAAATTCCTGCCCCACTTATCTTCGTGCTTCTATCTAAAGCATATTCTCTTTTTTTATTTATAATATCATATTTCCAAATAGGTGCAGATGCTTTAAAGTCTTCTACAAATTCATCAATTAATTCTAATGCAACTCTTCTTTTAGGGCTACAAACAGCAGCTATAAATGAACTTTGATGATTTAGTACATCACCACGACTATGGGCCATAAGAATAACAGCATTAAGTTCATTTGCTTTTTCTTGCCATTTTTTAAACCAACCATTTAATATTGGCTCATAAATATCAAAACTTAAACCTTCAATATTATTTTCATCTCTAACAACACCTACAAAAGTAATAATTGCACCATAATTTGAATTTTTAAACTCATTATACCATGATGATGTTATTTCATTTGCGGGTAAGCTTCCATCATAAATAGTTAAATAATTCATAATTCAACCACCACAAACAGGAGGTAATAAAGATATTTTATCTCCATCTTTAATATTATAATTTTTATCAGATATTAGTATATCATTTACAGCAACTGCTGAATTTTCAAGCCATGATATCATTTCTGAATCTTGTTTTAATATATCACTTAATTGATTAAGATTACTAATATTTACTTCTATAGGTTCTTTTTTTATTGGTCCTAAAAACTCAACTCTAATCATTTTAACCCTTTTTTACTATTATTACACTATTATATCACTTGTATTATTACTTCAATATTAAGTATAAAGGATAAGCATGATTTTTGCTAAAATAGATTTTATTAATTTATTACCATTTTATGTTTTTATTAAAAAAAACATAAAATCATCCCAATTAAAACAAATTATAAATTATAAGAAATCTTATCCTTCAAAAATAAATAAGCAATTTAGAACAAAAAAAATAGATGCAGCATTTATTTCATCAATAGCATCAAGAAATAAAAAATCATTAAATATAGGAATTGTAGCAAAAGATGAAGTATTATCAGTATTAATATTAAATAAAAAAAATCAAGAAGATTATCAATCTCAAACATCAAATGCCTTAGCAAAAGTACTAGATATCAATGGACAAGTTTTAATTGGTGATAAAGCATTACAATATTATTATAAAAATAAAAATAATGATTTTAAAGATTTAGCAAAAATTTGGAAAGATAAATATAATTTACCATTTGTATTTGCAGTGTTAAGCTATAATAATTATCAAAATTATTTAACAAATTTAACAAATAAATTTAAAAAAACTAACACTAAGATTCCTCAATATATTTTAAATAATTATTGTAATAAATCAAATTTAACACAAAAACAAATTAATCAATATTTAGAAAAAATTACTTATGATATAGGTTATAAAGAAAAACAATCTTTAAAGTTATTTTTTAAATTATTAAAACAAAAAGGATTATAATGAGTATATTAGACTCAATAATATTAGGACTTATTGAAGGATTTACTGAATTCTTACCAATAAGCTCAACAGGCCATCTAATTGTAGCATCTCAATTTCTAAATATAGATCAAACTGCTGTAAATAAAGCATATGAAGTTATTATCCAATTTGCAGCAATTTTAGCTGTAGTATTTAATTATAGTGATAAAATTACATTTAAAAAAATTGAATTATGGAAAAAACTAATATTAGCATTTATTCCAATTGGTACTGTTGGATTTATTTTTTCACATCAAATAAAAGAATTATTTAATGTAAATACTGTAGCTATTATGTTTATAATTGGTGGTATTATATTTTTAATTGCAGAAAAATTTTATGATGAAAAAAAAGCACACATAGATGATGTTGAAGATGTAACATACAAACAAGCATTAATAATAGGATTAGCACAAATCACTGCTCTAATTCCAGGTACTAGCCGTGCAGGTGGTACAATTCTTGGAGCAATGTTTGTAGGGCTTAGTAGAAAAGCTAGTGCTGAATTCTCATTTCTTCTTGCTCTACCTGTTATGAGTGCTGTTACTGGATATGATCTACTTAAACATTATAAAGAATTTACTGATACAAATTTTTTAGTATTAGGTATTGGTTTTGTTGTTGCATTTATTATGGCATTTATTACTATAAAATTATTTTTAAAATTTCTTGAAAAATTCACTTTTGTATCTTTTGGAATATATAGAATTGTATTTGGTATTATTTTACTAATTATTTAATAGATAATTAGTAAAATAAAAACTACACATCTTTGTCTTTTATTAGAAGTAAATATCTATTAACTAATAATAGTTTAAATTAAATATTTTATATCATACTACCCTATTAAACTACTTAATCAATGGTACAAGTAATATATTAAATCTAAGTACAAATAAAATTAAAATAGACCAGCAGTGTAAATAAAAAATAAAAAGTTAAATAGTAAATAAAAATGTAAATATGATTTAGAATCTAAATTAAGAGTGTTAAAAATTCTGTGTTAATCTAACTCCTAGAATTTTTAAGTAAAAAAAAAGAGTTCTTAAAAGTTGGCGGCGACCTACGTTTCCACAAGGGGACCCTGCAGTATTATCGGCGATGAGAAGC